>Ga0137394_10000541_pt1 | contig 26442 bp, 19 predicted proteins | sample czobulk116metaG_FD_108278 | JGI IMG/M metagenome (GOLD analysis project Ga0137394, IMG submission 108278) | Vadose zone soil microbial communities from Angelo Coast Range Reserve, California, USA - czobulk1.16 metaG | ecosystem: Environmental > Terrestrial > Soil > Vadose zone | place: USA...
GGAAGACGTCGAACCAACACAGCATCAACGATGCTGAAAATACTCGCGGTCGCGCCAATGCCGAGTGTCAGCGTAAGGACTGCGACGGCAGTGAAGCCGGGATTCTTGCGAAGCATGCGAGCCGTGAAGCGCAAATCCTGCCACAACGTCTCGACAAAAGATTCCCAGCTGGCAGAGCGGACGATTTCCTTCGTAACTTCGAGGGTTCCTCGCTCCAAACGCACCGCTCGAAGCGCATCCTTGCGGTTCATCCCCTCTTTCATCTTTTCCTCGGCTGCCATCTCCAGGAAGCCGTTTAGTTCTTCGTCCAGCTCTTGGCTGACCCGTTCCTTTCGGAACAGCGATCGCAATCCGTCTGATAGGCTTCGCAGCAGTGACATGGACCCTCACTCGTAACGCAAGGCCACCATGGGATCGACGCGCATCGCCCGCCGCGCGGGGATGTAACAGGCTGCGAGCGCGACGAGCGCGAACAAAAGCGGAACGACGGCGAACGTCAACGGATCATTCGGACCCACGGCGTAAAGCAAGCTGCGCATGAACCGTGTAAGGGCGAATGAGGCACTGATGCCAAGAAAAACGCCGCTCGCCGCGATCTTGAGGCCGTCACCAAGGACCAGCTGCAACACGTCCTGGCGCTGCGCACCTAAAGCCATCCGCACACCAAACTCGTGGGTTCGCTGGCTGACGGCATAGGCAATCATTCCAAAGATGCCGATGGCAGATAACAGTAAGGCCAAACCTGCGAACGATCCGACTAGAACGAGGCTGAGCCGTCGCGGCGCGAGTGCTCGGAATAACGCGTCGTTCATTGTCTGCATAGCGTCAATCGGTTGGTCCGACCGAAGCGAGTGGACAAGTGCGCGAACTGTACCCGCGAGCGAGGTGGGTGGGCCAGTAGTTCTAACGAATAGATTAAAACCCGCAAAGGCATGGTTCGTTTCGTCCTGCAGATAAGGTGTGTAGAGAGCTGGTTCGGCCGGCCAGTCGAGCCCCTTCTGTTTTACATTTGCGACGACCCCGACTACCTCCCGAAAGCGTGGAGCACCTGCGATGTTTCGCCCTGCTCCGACATAATCCACTCCAATCTGAGCACCGATCGGATTGCGCCCCGGCCAGTAGGATTCCGCTAATGCTTGATTCACGATCACGACGGCAGGTGAGTTCGCATCATCGCGAATTGTGAAGAACCGTCCTTTCACAAGGCCGGAACCAATCGCTGTGAAGTAATCTGAGCTGATCCAGCAAGCCTCCGCACTCGGGACGTTCAAAGGGTCATTTGGCCGGTCATTGAAAACCAGCGTGGCCGTAGGCGCATATACGCCCGGCATGCACTTGCCTAGCGCTGCCGCGCTCACCCCCGGAATTTCGGATGTCCGCTCGACCAACTCAGGGAAGAAGACTCGACCGGCGCTCCAGTCGCTATTGCGCAAGTACGCTGCCAGGAGGTGGTCGGGACGGAAGCCAGGGTCGAGATGTTCTGCCTGCCGGAAGCTCCGCAGGAGCAAGCCGGCCCCAACGGATAGCAGAACTGCCAGGGAGATTTCTGAAACCAGCAACAAGCGGGAACGTGAACGCGACCCTCCAACACTTCCGGCTTCTCCCCGCCCTGTCTTCAGTCTGGCGATGAGATCAAGTTTCGAGAACGCCGTGCATGGTGCAAGGGCAACAAGCAAACCTGTGAGGACCGTAATGGACAAAGCGAAAAACAAGGCGTAGACGTCGACACCGATAGACGCACTCCGCGGAAGGCTGCTTACTCGGTCGGACACTCTCACACTACCCACCGCAAGTACAAGCCCGGCAATGCCGCCCAGAGTTGCAAGAACCAGATTTTCCGTGATGAATTGCCTCAGCAGGCGACCTTTCCCTGCGCCCAGGCTAACGCGCAACGCAATTTCCGATCGCCTCTTTGAACTCCTGGAAAGCAATAGGTATGCGACGTTTGCACACGTAATCAGCAGAACTAATGCGACCGCAACCATCACGATCTGAAGTTGCGATCGCACATTCCCCGTGAGTTCATCTTTAAGAGAAACAAGATGCACCGAAACTTCCGGCGATTCTCCCGGCCCTCGGTGCAAGATCGCAGTCAATTCCTGCTCGGCCCGTTCGCGTGTAACGTCAGGCTTGAGCCGTCCCACAATGTCCAAGAACTTGTTCCCTCGCATCCGCATCCATCGAAAGTCCGGAACGTCCTTTGCCCAAACGTCTGTCTCCGGAAAGAGGTCCAGGACAGGGGGCATTACACCGATAACTGTTTGGGCCGTACCGTCCAGGTTGAGGATGCGACCAATAACATGAGGATCGCTGCCAAGCTGCTCCTTCCAAAAGCGATGCGAAATGACCACTTGTAGGCCATCGATGTGATATTCCTCGGGCGCGTACAGGCGTCCCAAGTAGGGCTTCACTCCGAGCATCGGAAAGAAATCGTAGGATATGCCCGTGCAGTTCACGTTGCGGGGTTCGCCCTGCCCGGTCCATGTATAGGTCCAGCCTGATAGCATATTGGCGATGTATTCGAACGAGTGGCTTTGGTCTTTATAGTCTTCAAACTCCGGCATGGAAGCGCCAATTCTGGCTTGTTGGCGCTTCTGCGCCGCCCATATCGCAAACAGGCGCTCTGAATCCTGAAAGGGCAAGGGCCGCAACAGCACGCTTTCGACTACGCTAAAAACGGCAGTATTCGCGCCGATGCCAAGGGCAAGGGTCAGAACAGCAAGAACAGTGAAGCCGGGCGACTTGCGCAGCGTGCGGAACCCGAAGCGCATGTCCTGCCAGCACGTCTCCACGAAGGATTCCCAGCTGCCAGAGCGAACGACTTCCTTTGCAACTTCGAGACTGCCCCGCTCTAAGCGCACGGCGCGAAGCGCATCCTTGCGACTCATCCCCTGCTTCATCTTTTCTTCGGCTGCCATCTCCAGAAAGCCGTTTAGTTCTTCGTCCAGCTCCTGGCTGACCTGCTCCTTTCGGAACAGAGACCGGAGTCCGCCCGCTATGTTTCGCAGCAGTGACATGGTTCGCTTACGACGCCTCCAAGATTCTGGCGATCGCCGCCACTTGCCTTCCCCATTCGCGTGTTTCGCTGCTGAGTCTCTTTCGTCCCTGGTCCGTTAGGACGTAATACTTTGCGCGCCTGCTATTCTCTGTGGCTTTCCACTCGCTTCTGATCAGCCCCGCTCGTTGCAGCCGCTGAAAGGCGACAAACAGCGAACCTGCATTGAGACGGAAAACGCCCTTGCTCATCTGTTCGAGCCGGACGGCGATCCCATATCCGTGCATGGCTTCGAGCGCCAGCGTTTTCAGAATGAGCATGTCCAGAGTGCCTTGGACGAGATCACTCGGCTTGTCCGCCATAGACTCATTCCTCCTGATGTTCAAGAGGAAGCATACACTTCTCCTACTGATTGTCAACAGGAGAGCAACGACAGTCTTAACTTTGAGAGACAACAGTACGGGCGCTGGCCCCTCCCTCCGCTCAGACCTAAACGCGCCGCCTGCGGCGTCGCAGGCCTAGTTTTGGCGAGGCACAGCCAGCATCCCCACCAGCCGAGCAAGTCTTTCCGCGAACCACTCCCCCGTGGCCCGTGAATGGTGTCAGTTTCTCAGTGCGAGCCAGCCGCTTGCCCCTCTTACCAGGATCGTCGTGTCAGCAATTCTCTTCAAGCAATCCGATTCGTGACCAGACTAACGCTTACCTTGTCGAATGCGGTTCTTACTCTTGTAGTTTGATCAACGGCGTACATCGTTGTCGTGATCTGCGAGTTCGAGACCTCTACGAGAAGATAGCCGTACCCCTTCATCGACTTCACAAAGGTGTGATCACCCGTCTTCTGTCCGGCGGCCTGCGGAACAGCCTGGTCGTTAATGCCACCAGTTCCCGCCACAATGAAGGGAATCTGCAGTGGCCGCCCGTTGACGCTCAACTCGCGGGTGTAACGCTGGTAGCTATGCGCGTGGCCGGACAGAAACATATCCGGCATCACTCCTGTCTGCTGGCAAACGCTGTCGATGTCCGCCAGCATTTCCGTGCTGGGGGAATGCCCTCCCGCCGTATACGGAGGATGATGCGTCGCGAATACCAGCGCTTTGCGTTTCCCCGCCTTGCGCTGTGCGCTAATATTCTGCAGAGTTTTGTTGAGCCACGCCTTCTGCGCCTGGCCTGGAATCGTGCCTGAAATGAATCCGGGATTCTCTGCGGCGTTTGAATACATCCCTATGATCTGTACAAAGGGCGCGTCCAACAGCCAGTAGACACCCGGTTGGTTCATGGTTTCGCGGTAGATAGTTCCAGCAATCGCAGGCACTTTCTGCGATGCCGCGCAGAAATTGGCCAGGAATGCGTTGAGCGTCTTTGGGTCGGTCTGGGGAAACACCTCCCCGTCATGGTTACCAGCAATCGCGATGATTTTTCCTGGATAGTGTACATAAGGTTCATAGAACTCCGGCCGGTATTGTTGATCCTTATGGATTCCGTAAATCACGTCGCCCAAGTGGAAGAGAAATGCCGGCGATATGGCCGGCTTGCTGACGTCAAAATCCGCTTGCATCGCCTGGGCAACCTCACCCTGGGGCGAATTTGCGCCGCGCCCAGTGTCGCCCACGGCATGAAACCTGATAGTGCCCAGATTTTCAATATCTTGGCTCCCTTGCGCGCCGATGATGTCCGCCAAGGTCATGAGCGGCGTTCGCGTTGGCGCCGGGATCGACTGGATGTTTCCCTTGATGTGATCGAGAAGTCTGGTGCCAACCCCCGCGACCGGCTTCCGTGCCGCAAGTGGTTGGCTCGTGTAGAACGGATGGGCGAATCGAATTGGTGGGCTGCCTTTTTTTGAGCGGCCTTGCTTAACGCTCTTTTTCATGTCTATGCCTCCTTTAGCCACTAAATGGTCGCATTGACGTAAACCTTGTCTGAATTCAGTTTGTTTTGCCGGGTCGTTAGCCTGATCCGGTATTCGCCTCGGGGTACCTACGGCTTGCTAGTTATTGAAAATTCTTGGCTACTGGCAGAAGTGAAATACAACGGCAAATAGCGAAGCCGGCTACGCCATTGGCAATTCTACGTCCTGTATACATTTTCCATATAAACATTTTCCTTGACACCGATAACCGCTTGTTCTAGTGTCCGCGGATACAGTAGCCCTCTCAGGGAATCGCGCGCTAAATATCTGCACGATTTGAGGTGTTCCCATGCCTGTTTCTCCTACCTACCCCGGCGTTTATGTCCAGGAAATCCCGAGCGGAGTAAGAACCATTGTCGGCGTCAGCACGTCCATCGGAATGTTTGTGGGCATGGCCGCGAAGGGCCCGATGTTTTCAGCAGTTCGGTGCTCGAGTTACACCGATTTTGTCAACACGTTTTCTGATAACACTATCGTCGGTGGATTAGCGAACTACATCCGCCTCTTTTTCCTGAATGGCGGGACGGACTGCTACGTGATGCGCATCGCCTTCAACGCGACATCTTCGAGCGTCACGCTGCAAAATGAGGCTGGCGCGCCAGTGTTGACCCTGACGGCAAAGGATCCTGGCCTTGCTGGAGAGATGATTCGAGCAAACGTGACGTACGGCGGGCCACAGCCGGAAGTGACCTTCAACATGGATCTCTTCCGTTGGCAGGTCGATTCCAACGGCAGGCGCACGAAAACGGGTATCGAGAGCTGGAAGAATCTCTCGATGGATCCCAACTCCCCGTTGTTCGCACCCGATTTCCTGACGCAGAACTCCAAACTCGTCGATGCCGCTCTTGCTGCGCCGCTGCCAGTCTCGGCAGGGTTCTCTTTGTCGGGCCGCGTTGTTCCGGGCACGTTCGCCGCTGGCATCCAACCAATCCTGTCGGCCAACAACCAGTTTCAGATCAGCGTGGGAGGAAGTCCGTTTGTGGACGTGAGCGTCGCCGGTGTACCGGCTGTCCAAGGCACGGCGGCGACGTTTATCAGGGCGGCCATTGAAAATAGATTTTTGGCATTGGCTCTGCCGCCCGTGACGGTTGCGGTAGCCTTTCCCACCAGCCCGGTCGGTCGGCGTCTGCGAATTGACTCGGCCGGTGACGTCTTTGTCCGCCCGGGTGCAGCGCCTGATTTGGCTGCGGCGATGATGATGGGAACCGGGCAAGGCGGTCTTGAGGTCGGCGGGCTGGCCTCCTCGCGTCCGGCGGCCAATGGCATCACGTTCAATGGAATGGATCCAGCGGCGCTCGAAGTATTGGCGGGAACGCTGCAGAGCGCGCTGACAGGATTCCAGTTGGACATGCAGCTTCCCGACGGGACATTTGTGGCTCAGAACATTCCTCTTAACGTCGTCACGACGGCAGCGGGCAATCCGATTTGGATGGACAATCTGCCTTCCTCAAAGAATGGCAACAGCGACGGTGTGCGGGAAAAGTTGGCGATTATCGCGCAGACCATCAACAACTTTTCGGCGGCTCCTCCCGGAGTGTCAAAGTGGAATGCTCAGGTCTGGGGATCTCGGCTCGCGATTCTGCCAACCGACGTCGACGACAACTTTATCTCCTCCGTGGCCATCTTCCAAGTGACTCCGATTGCCCTCACGGCGAACTTCAAGCTTAACGTTCACTACTACACGCTGGGCATCGGCGGCACCGTCGGATTGCAAACTCCTGGAACCCTGGGATCGGACGGGAGCAATCCGCATCCGGCGGATTATGCGACCGCATACCTTGCCATCGATAAACAAGTGGATTTGTTCAACCTCATGGTTCTTCCCCCGGACGCAACAGTCCCGATGAGCGGTATCTATCCGGACGCCAGTGTTTTCTGCCAGCAGCGCCGCGCGTTTCTGCTCATGGACCCTCCGCCGACTTGGACGGACGCACAGAGCGGCGCGACCGGAGTGGCCGTGCTGCGTACCGGTCTGGTAAAGGATTACAGTGCCCTGTTTTTTCCGCGTCTGATTGTCGACAACAATGGTAAACAGGTGCCGCTAGGACCTTCGGGCGCGGCTGCGGGACTCTTTGCTCGCATCGACGGGACGCGTGGGGTGTGGAAAGCACCGGCCGGAACCGAAGCTGACCTCCGCGGCATAGTCGGGCTCGAGCAGAGATTCTCCGATCGCGAAAACGGGTGGCTGAATCCGCGCGCGGTGAACACGATCCGCGTGTTTCCGAACGGCATTGTGCTTTGGGGATCCAGGACTATGGACGGCGACGATGATTTCGGCAGCGAGTACAAATATATCCCGATCCGCCGGCTTGCACTGTACATGGAAGAGAGCCTGTACCGCGGTCTCAAGTGGGTGGTGTTCGAGCCGAACGATGAACCGCTCTGGTCGCAGATCCGACTGAACGTCGGCGCGTTCATGCATCAATTGTTCCGGCAGGGAGCGTTTCAGGGTGGGACGCCACGGGACGCCTATTTCGTCAAGTGCGATGGCGAAACGACCACTCCGAACGATCGCAATCTGGGGATCGTGAATATCATTGTGGGCTTCGCGCCGCTAAAGCCGGCCGAATTCGTGATCTTGTACCTGCAACAAATGGCAGGACAGGTACAAGTTTAGACTCGAGGGTACACATATGGCACCGCCACAGTTTACGGTCAATACGGCGCGGTTCGATCCCTACAAGAACATGAAGTTTCGCATTAAGTGGGACGGCAAGTACGTCGCCGGCGTAAGCAAGATCAGCGCCCTCAAACGTTCCACGGAACCCGTCACTTGGAGGGAAGGCGGCGATCCGAGTTCTTTCCGCGTCACGCCGAGCGTGTTTAAACACGAGGCCATCACGGTGGAGCGAGGAGTCACGCACGACCCGGAGTTCGAGAACTGGGCCAATCTCGTGTACAACACGAACGGCGATATGGCTATCTCCCTGAATAACTTTCGCAAGGACCTCATCATCGAAATGCTCAACGAGCAGGGTGTGGTAGCCAAGTCATACAAAATCTATCGGGCCTGGGTGTCCGAATACCAGGCCCTCCCGGAGCTGGACGCAAACGCGCACGCCGTGGCCATCGAGCACATGGTCATCCAGAACGAAGGCTGGGAACGAGACACTGCGGTCCCAGAGCCTAAACAGACATGACGGTACTCGGATGACAACCCATGAGAGCAGAACTAATCACATGCCGTTTTGCGCCAGCGGCGGGACCTCTGCGACTGCGCGAGCTGACCGGCCGGGACGAACAGATGGTTACGGACTGCAACACAGCGGTGGCCATCGAGCTGTTGGATCGGCTGGCTGTCGCCCTCCGCGCGGAGCGTGAATTCCGCGCCGGCCTTCTTACCACGAGCGATCGCGATCGGCTTCTGGCTGCGGTCTACGAACGCACCTTCGGAGATCGCGTTGAAAGCACCACGCGCTGCACGCAGTGCGGGAGCCTTTTCGATCTGGATTTTTCCATGAGCGCGTTGCGCCGGGTGCTCGACACACCCCTTCCCGATACTGCCGTCATTGAAACGGACGGTTCAGTGAAGTTATTGGAGGTGCGGTTCCGGCTGCCCACCGGCGATGACGAGATGGCTGTCATGGGGCTCGAAGCTGAGGAAGCCGAGCGCCTGCTCCGTGAGCGTTGCCTCATCGAAGGTTCGCTCGAGCAGGTGGAGGCGGCCATGGAGGAAGTCGCGCCAGTGCTTGATCAAGACCTGGATGCGTTCTGCCCGGAGTGCAAGGCAAGTCAGAAGGTTCATTTCGATGTCCAGTTCTACCTGCTCCGCGCTATTGAGCAGGGGCGCAAGCAACTCTTGCGGGACGTGCATACAATCGCATCGGCTTACCGGTGGCATTTCCAGGAGATTCTGGAACTGCCGCGAACCGAGCGGCAAATCTTTGTTCACCTGATTGATCAAAAGCGCGGTTCGGCCCAAATGGGGAGAGCATGAGCGGTTATTTCCAGCGACTGGCACATCGGGCAGCAGGCAAGGCGGAGCGTTCCCCCGCGCTCTCACCCGAGGCGTTGCGTCGCGCCTCCGTCGAGCCGGTTCGCGACCCCTTCGAGGCGGCCGACGTCGAACCGCACGCTTTTGCTCGCCAACAAGCGGCTCGCGCCATGCCGCTCGAACTGGCTGGCATAGAGACGGGCGGGGTGGAACCTCTCGGCAAGACCGCCGACGTTCGGAGGCCTGACGCGATACAGCCGGCCCATTCCGCGGAACTGCCCAGTGCTGTGCCGGTCGCACGCGGAGCCGACTCACTCGAACCGCAACCAGTGCCGGTTGCCATCGAACGTCCGACCAAGCCGCTTCGGATCGAGGTGCGTCAAACAGTATCCCCTCCGGAGCGGAAGCTAACGATCCGTCCAGAGCGGGACAGAGCCACGCCTGACCACCCGGTCACATCTCGTGAGGCAAAAACAGACGAGTCCGGCCCGAGGCAAGAACCAGAGGGGTTGCAACGAATTGAGGAATCACTCAGCCGGCTGATGGCCCTTTCTGACACACAAGAGCAACCGGAGGTGCCGCAGGTTGCACCACCGCAACATTTTGCCCCGGTCGATGTTTCCGCGCCCGTTCTCAATCCGGTGCCGCTCATAGCACCGCGTGAGGGCGCAAAAGTGCCGGTCGAGGAATCCGATGATGAGCCGCGCCTGGTTATCGGACGAGTGCGCGTGGATGTCGCGCCGCCTCCTCGGCAGATCGAGCGTGAGATTGTGCGAGTCGAGCACCGCGCCTCCCCAGCGCAGAGCCGCGGGGCAACGACCAGCGCACCTAAACTCCAGTTCGGGTTGGGGCAGATGTAGCGATGCTCTTAGATATCTCCCTGGTGACGCAAACACTGATGAATGTCATCGACAAATTCATAGGCGCTCTCCCGAACGCCGAAAAGTCCAAGGTCTCGCCGTGGAATGTGTCCGCGCTTCCGCCGGACAAGCTGACGGGCGACCGTACGGTAGGAATCTACATGTACCACGCCGTCGAAGGTGCTCAGTTCAAGAATATGCCCCCTCCTTCACCAGATGTCCCGCCGATCCGTTTCACGCCCATGGGCTTGGATCTGTTCTACCAGTTGAGCGCGCACAGCGGACTGAGCACAGATGCCGGTCCGGAAACCGAGCAAACCCTGATGGGCTTTGCGATAAAGGCGCTCCGCGACTACGCCAGCATTGACGACTCGACTTTCATTGGCGGCCTTCCGGTTTTCCCTCACGATTTGCAGGGAACCGATAACCGCTTCCACGTCGATTTGTTGATGGTGCAACCGGAGCAGGCCGTGAATTATTGGACCGCCGGCTCGCATGCCTTGCGACTGTCGGCCTATTACCGTGTGTCGGTGGTTCTTCTGCAGCCCGACAAGCCCGAGCTGCGGAGCGGACGTGTCCTGTTGTATGGGATTTACACCTTCCTTCGCGGATCGCCACGTCTCGATGGCAGCCGCAGCACGATTGTATTTAGGCTTCCGAGCGAGGCCAATGATCGCAGTGCGGAAGCCATTCCGGGCGAGGCGCCGGTGGGCGGCGCCATTCAACTCTTTGGATCCGATCTGAGCGGCGATATCACCACCGTGTTGATCAATGGGCCGGGGTTACCGTCGCCTTATGAGGCCGCGGGCGACTGGGGAGTGACTGCGGTCCCCGACAAAATCTTCCTGATCATTCCAGCGCGAGCTGGGCTTACGGTCGTCGTGCCCGGGATGTTTTCGGCCATCGCCAAGGTCACCGAACAGCGCGTCATGCCGGATAAGACCGTCCGCGGTTTTTCGAAGGCGTCGAATCAGGTGGCCTTTTTTGTTACCCCAACCATAACCAAACCAATTCCGCCCCCCAACGCTCAGGGCGTAGTCGCCTTAGCCGGTGGCGTATTCCAGGATCCTGCGATCCCTGTGGACGGCGTGCAAGTGTTTGTCGGGCCTGCTGCTCTTACACCGAAACCTGCAGGTCCGCTCAACCCTGGCCAGTATGAAATCGTGGATGCGTCGCACCTCCGCTTCCGCTACCCCGTCCCGGGCGTGGCCTCGGGTGAGACTGTTGCTTTGCGTGTGATTGTCAACGGCGCCGAGTCGGCGCCAAATTGGGTGCACGCGCCATGACTACGGGAGCTAAACCGCGATTGGCAGCGAAGGAGCCCGCGCCGATTCAGCAAGCTCAGGACACCGTGGCCCTGATGCTCGCGCGTTTTCGGCTGCTCGCGGCCAGGCGTGTGACATGGTTGCAAGCTCTGTGGTCTTCTGAGGGCGAGCCCGCCGGGCGCGGTCTGATCAGCCACGGTGAGGTCGCAGCAGCTCTTGAGGACCGCGATTCCCCGGAAGCCGAGCGGGCCGCGGGAGAGTCGGAAGACGGCTCGGTAGCGTGGAAGCGTGAACTGCGCCGAGTGGAAACGGCGCTGTCGGAAGACCGCGAATCGCGAGTGGCGCGGCTGAACGCCATTTTCGGCCTCAACGCCGAAGAGCAGGATTTGCTCGAAGCGTGTCTCTCGATTGCCGTGGATCCGTCGCTCGCACGGGTCTGCGCGTACCTACAAGATCGCGCATCGCGCACTTATATGACAGAGGAATTGGCCGCGCGCCTCTACCGTCGCGGACGATGCGGGGTGTGGGCCGCGGAGTCGCCGCTGTTCCGTTGGGGGCTGATCGAAGCGCGTGATGTCGCACCGGGTGAGCCCAGGGCTCTGGTGGCGGATCCGCACATTCGCGATTGGATGCTCGGGCACGACACGCTGGAGCCCGCACTTGTGGGAGTCGCACACATTTATCCCTCGCGGCATCCGTTGCGGGCCTGGCGCGTCGCCGAGACCGTGGAATTCGTGCGCGCCATGGTGAACGCGGGATCGGGGCTGGTGCGCGTCACCGTAGCGGGCGCCGTGGGCAGCGGCAGACGATCTCTGGCGGCAGCCGCAAGCGCTGGCACGGGCTTGCCGATGCTGGCCGTCGATGCGGATGCCATCGACGACGCCCAGTGGGCGCACGTGTTTGTTCGAGCCCAACGCCACGCGTATCTTGAGCGGTGCGCGCTCGCGTGGCACGGAGAGAGCATGACGCGGCGCGCATGGCCGAGAACCGTCCCCCTGTTTCCCGTTCAGTTTCTCATCTGTGAAGAAGGACAGGATCCGCTGCCTCTGGCCGATGCCGTGGAGCGCCGCGTTCGTGTTCCGCGTATCAACACCGTGGAACGCGCCTCGCTATGGCGCGAGTATCTGCCCACAGCCTCCAAGTGGCCGGAAAAGGCGTTCCTAGCTCTCGTTCGACGCTACCGCGTTATGCCGGGGGACATCGCCGGCGCGGCGCGCGCGCGCGTCACCGACCCGGACCAGGCCGCGCGACATGTCCGCGAGGCGTCGCGTAGCAGGCTCGGTGACCTTGCCCAGAGGTTGCCATGTCCATTTGGATGGGATGATCTGGTAGTCAGCCGCGAACTGGGAGAGACACTCCGTGACATTACGTTTGAAGCCAAAAATCGCGTGGTCTTCTGGGAACAGAAACGCGCGCGCCGCATGTTCCCACAGGGTCGCGGCCTCATGGTGCTGTTGAGTGGTCCTCCAGGAACCGGCAAGACCATGGCCGCGCAAGTGATCTCCGGCGCGCTGGGGTACGACCTGTTCCGCCTCGATCTCTCCACGGTGGTCAGCAAGTTCGTCGGCGAGACCTCCAAGAACATGCGCCGCGTGTTGACCCGGGCCGCGGACATGGACGCGGTACTGCTTTTCGACGAAGCGGACGCTATGTTCAGTCGGCGCGCCACGGAGATTCGCGACGCGCAAGACAAGTTTGCCAACACCGATTCCGCGTACCTCCTTCAAGCTATCGAGAGCTACCCGGGCATCTCGCTTCTTGCCACCAACCAGAAAGGCAACATCGATCCCGCGTTCCTTCGCCGTCTACGCTACATTCTCGAATTCGCGAAGCCGGATGCAGAGCAGCGTTTTGCGATCTGGACGAAAGTAATCGGCGGATTGGTAGGTGAACCGCAGTGCGAAGCACTGGTGGACGGGCTAAGAAAACTCTCCGAGAACATCGACACCACCGGCGCGCAAATCAAGAACGCCGTACTGGGGGCAATTTTCGTGGCGCGCCGCCGTAACGAAGATCTTGGCATTCCACATTTGCTCCGTGCGCTTGATCGGGAGCTGGCCAAGGAGGGCCGCACACTCGGGCGCCGCGACCGGGAGGCCATGCAACCAGTATGAAGACGCGCACGATCAGGATCGACGAGCTCCACATTAAGGTGCCCGGCACCCTTGGCCGCGACGAAGCCCATCAGCTGGCCCGCGACGTAGGTTGGCGCATTATGGAACGATTGTCGGCGATCGGTCCGGCTCAGCACCTCGGGGCGCTCGATTTGCGGCTGCCACACAAGGCGGGTTCTTCGCGGTCCGATCTTGCGGACACGATCGCGGCGGCGGTGGTGGAGGGAATTTCGAGCGGAGGAGGACGCCGTGACTAGCGGGTATACGCGGGCCCCCAAGCTGCTGAAAGGTGCGTTGATTCAGTTCTCGGCGCCCATGCTGATTCCGATTCCCAACCTGATCGTGTTCCAATACAACCCGGAAAACCTCACCCGCAACCTGGCTGCATTCACTCCTCCTCCACCTGCCGACGCCAGCGCCAAAGCGCCGGACAAGAAGCTGGAACAGCCACTTTCGCAACCCTACGACCCCGAGGAAACTTTCACGCTCAATCTGCAGTTGGACGCGGCGGATGCCCTCGAGCATCCCGAATCTCATCCCGTTGCCGTGTTGGCCGGTGTTGCTGACAGAATCGCCGCTCTGGAAATGCTCATGTACCCTCCTGCCGCCGACAGTGCGCTGGGTGGCGTCCTCAATGTCTCGGTAAGCGCGTCCCTTGGCGGCTTGAGCCTGACAGGCAGCGCCACGGTTGACGTCGTGCCGCAAACCAAGGTGCCGATTGTGCTGTTTTTCTGGGGACCCGGTCTGATCGCGCCGGTGCGTATCACCAGCTTCTCTGTCGAAGAACAAGCTTATTCCCCGCTGCTCTATCCAATCCGTGCCAAGGTAAACGTGGGGATCAAGATCGTGGACGCTGCGGCGTTCGATTCCAAAGACACCAGTGCGATCACGAAAATTGCTAAGGCCTGCTACACCTTCACGCGCGTTCAGCGTCAGGCGCTGGCTCTCGCGAATCTGGCGAACAGCGCGGAATCGATCATGAGCATGCTGCCCTTATAAGGAGAGAACGTGTTCGACCCGTTGAGCAGATACGCTGGACTCCCGTTGTACACCGTAAGAGATCATCGTGGCCGCGATGTGGCCGTCGTGCCCGTGCCGCCTCCGCCGGCCGACGCGCTGCTCGGAATCCACGTGCTTCGGCAGGGCGAGCGTCTCGACCACCTCGCTTACAAGTACCTGAACAATGCAGCGGGCTATTGGCGAATCTGCGAGAAAAACGGCGTGATGCTGGCCGAGGACTTGACGGAAGCGGCGGAGATCGAGATTCCGGTGAAAGGCGCAGCTTAGCGGCGGAAAGTGTGAATGGGACTCGGCATAGCGATCGCAGTCGGAGGGACACCGGACTCGGATCTGGCGGGGACCGTTTGGGTTGAGGTTTATGAACGCATGGGAGAAATGACCACATACCGGATCCGCTACGACTACGACGTTCAGGACGGGGATTTTCCTCTGCTCGCCGATTCGCGAATCGATGCGGGTTCGAATCTGGCAATTATCGAACCGGTGGGAGGCAAGAATCGCTATTTGGTCAAGGGTCCGGTGATCAGGCAGCAGGTCCACTTCGAACAGGGCGGAAGCGGTTCGTGGGTGGAAGTGATCGGTGCCGACACCTCGGTGAAGATGGATCGCGAATCGCAATCTGTGTTGTGGTCCGAAGTTACCGACAGCGACGTGATTACGTCGGTCGTGAACAAACACGGCTACACGCCCGATATCGATACGACGCAGGCGGGGCACTTCGAAAACAAGCACACGCTGGTACAGCAGGATAGCGACTACCGCTTGGTAAGGCGGCTTGCGCGGCGAAACGGTTTGCTGTTCTGGATCACGTGCGACTCCGATGGGAACGAGACCGCGCATTGCAAGCGGCCGCAGGTAGACGCCACTACGGCACTCGATCTGGTACTCAATCTGGACAATAACAATGTCCCTTCGTTCGATTTGGAATGGGAAGCGGAGCGCCCCACAAGTGTGGATGCTGCCGAGCTTGATCTTAACGACAAGAGCGATATCGACGGCAGCGTGGCCAAGTCGCCGCTGTCCGCGCTAGGAAACCAGTCGCTCAGCGATATCGCGACAGATAGACGGTCGGTGCACTTGGTCGCGCCGACCGATGATTCGGGCGATCTGAAAGCACGAGGGGAAGGAGCCTTGATCGAATCTGGTTGGTTCATCCGTGCCACGTGCCAGACCACGCTCAAGGCCGCCGGAGACTTGGTGCGCGCCAACACGCTGGTGAACGTGCGAGGACTTGGAAAGCGTCACAGCGGAAAATATTTTGTAGCTGCAGTGCGGCACACCATCGACGAAACGGCACACCGTATGGAAATTGAATTGGTCCGTAACGGTTGGGGGAACTGATGCAAGACGATTTAACTCACATGCTTCTTGAGTGGGTACGTAGCCATTACTTCGGTAAGTATCGCGGGACGGTATCAGACAACTCGGACTCGACCTCGCGCGGACGGCTGAAAGTGAAAGTTCCCGCGGTGCTCGGTGATTTGGAAGTATGGGCAATGCCCTGCGTGCCGTACGCAGGCGCGAGTGTCGGTTTCTACAGCCTGCCTGCCTCGGGCGCTGGCGTGTGGATCGAGTTCGAAGGCGGGGATCCATCGTATGCCATCTGGACCGGCTGTTTCTGGGGCGATGGCGAACTGCCCGACTCGTCCGATGCTTCGGTGAAGATCTGGAAAACTGACTCGCTCACCATTCGTCTGGATGACAACGGAGACGAGATGCTGCTCAAGAATGGCGGCGATTCGAAGATTACGATTTCGGATGATGTTACGACCGAAAGCTCCGAGGCGAGCCACACGGTGGGAAGCTCCGGCGTGGTTAGCGAGCAGGGCTCCGGCAAGGTCGAGGTCACCACCTCTGGCGTGACTGTTAACGACGGCGCATTCCAGGTTATGTAAATGGCGGGAAACTCCATCACCACCAACTCTTCGCTGCAATGCCCGCATGGCGGCACGGTGCAGGTAACTACCAGCAACGCCAGTGCGCAAGCAGCCTCCGGTTTTATCGCCTTGCTCAGTGATGAATTCATCGTCGCCGGCTGTCCCTTCATGTTGCCGACCGTGCCGCCCACGCCGAGCCCGTGCGTCATCGTTCGCTGGATGATGGGCGACCTGCGATTGCAGATCAACAGCACGCCGACTCTGAGCCAGTCCAGCGTTGGGATGTGTTATTCCGCACTGCAAATTCCTCAAGGGCCGCCAATCGTGGTGAACACCCAGACGAAGGTGCAAGGCAAGTGAGGAGTGCGTGAAACCGCCGTTTACCAGCATCGCGTATCCAATCGCCATTAACGCCCCCCTTGGCAGGCTCGCCGAGGAAACCGACTACGCCGCGCACGTCGATCAACTGATCCGCCAGCTGCTTTTCACCAGCCCGGGCGAGCGAATCAACTTGCCTGAATTCGGCTGTGGCATCAAGCGCATGGTGTTCGCTCCCAACAGCGAAGCCACCGCCAGCCTGTCGCAGGTGATCATCTTCGAATCGATGAAACGCTGGCTGGATCCGGTGCTCTCGGTGACGGACGTGAAGGCGAACGCCATGGAAGAGCGGCTCGAGATTCGCATTGCGTACATTCTTAAGGCGCGCCAGGAACGGCGGTATCTCAACCTGGAGGTTACGCTCTGATGGCCGCGCCGGATCGTCTCACATTGCTGCTTGCGCAAAATGTGGTCACGGGAATTGACTTCGTTTATGTCTTCCCAAATCAGACTACCCTCGATGTATATTTCCTGCGATCGCCGGTCACCCTCACGGTTCCCATGCCAGGCACTGTGCCGGTCGGGGCAGTGCTGATATATAGTCCATCGGGAGGCGAGAAGCTCCCGACCGTTCCGGTGACCACCATCGCGTGGGTGGTGGCGAACGGTAGGGACGTGATGCGACTTACCACCGCGTCTCCCGGCGACTTTTCGCGGTACCGGCTGCACATCGAAGACGCTCGCATCGATTCCTACTACAACGACGTATGGTTCAGCTTCAAAGCCAACTGTCCGAGCGACCTCGATTGCAAGCCGTCGGATCACGAATGCCCACCTGACCCAGCCGTCGATTTTCCAGTCGATTATTCGGCGCGGGACTTCTGGAGCTTCCGGCAAGCTTTGCTCGACTTCGCCGCGCAACGCTATCCCTATTGGCAGGACCGCTTGGAGCCCGACGTGGGCATGATGCTCGCGGAAGCGCTCTCAGCCGCTGGCGATGAATTCGCATACTTCCAAGACCGTGTTGCGCGCGAGCCATACATCGAGAGCGCCACCCAGCGAAGATCCTTGCGGCGTCTGGCTGCGTTGGTGGACTACCACATCCACGATGGACTCGGTGCGTCCACGTGGTTGGACTTCAACGTGAACGCAGCAGGGGTAATCCCGGCTGGCACGCTGGTCACTGATCGCGCCGGCAAAGTTCATTTCGAGACCGGCCGCGGCTTCCGTGAGTCTTTTCCGGCGCCCAAGAACTATGCGGTCGACCCGGCGCGAAACATTCTGCAGCCGCACATTTGGGATCAAGGAGCTCTGTGCCTGGCGGTCGGCTCCACCGAAATGTTCATTGATGGACATCACACCGCGGATATCCCTCTCGACGACGTGCCGCCGGGAGAGGCCCCAGGACACTGGATGTTGCTGGTGACCAATCCGCTCGATCCGGGAGTGAAGGCGCGCGCGTGGATGGTGCGGATCATCGAGCGGGAAGATCTCACCGATCCTGTGCTGACAACAAACATCACGCGCCTGGTGTGGAAGTCCGCGCAAGCGACGCCCTTCGAGCTCGATCTCACGGTTCTCGAAGTGCATGGCAACTTGCTTCCCGCGACGGCGGGCCAAACGCATACACAGCGATTCACCATCGGTGCCTCCACAGACCTAGTGGACCGACCTTCCACAGTCGAGCGCAGCGGGCCCGATGGCTCGCTCGCTCATCTGTTCAGCCTGCCGGGATCGGATCTAGAGCAGCTCGTATGGCTGGGAGACAAACCGGAGACGGCTGAACCCGAGGTACGCATTACATCCCGCGTGCTGATCCTCGGAGTCTGGGTAATTGTTGACCAATGGGATTGGACGCGCGTGCTGCTTGGTACCAGGTCCGCGCAAGCGGAAGACAAGGTCTTCACTCTCGATGACGGCTTCTGGCGCCGCGTGGTCGGATATCAAAGGATCGGGGCCGAGATAGTGCACCGTGATTACGCGACCGATGCGGGCAATACCGTGCGGTTCGGTGACGGCGAGTTCGGGCTGATTCCGCCGGACGGCACTGTATTCCAGGCGGATTTCCGCCTCGGCGGTGGATTGCGGAGCAACGTCAGTGCCGGATCTCTGACGGTGTGCTCGCTCCCGATCGTCAACTGGGTCAGCAACCCTCTTGCTGCCGAGAACGGTGTCGATCCGGAGCCCGCCACGCAAATTCGGCAGCTCGCACCAGAGGCTTTCCGTACCGTTACATTCCGCGCGGTACGTCCTGAAGACTACGCCGAAGCCGCCGAGCGATTACCATGGGTGCAGCGCGCCGGAGCTGCGTTTCGTTGGACAGGAAGCTGGCTGGACGCCTTCGTGACTCCTGATCCAGAAGGCGCTTTTATGGTTACCGATCCCCGGCGCATCGAACTCACACAGCAGCTCGATCGCTTCCGGCAAGCAGGTCGCCCGGCATACTTGCTGGACCCGGTGTACGCGACTCTCGACCTGGATATCACTATTTGCGTGGCTACATTCGCGTACCGCGCTGAAGTGGAAGAGCAAGTACTTGTGGCACTCTTCGGGAAAAAGGGGGTGCGTCCCATCCGCGGGTTCTTTGATCCAGACAACTTCACTTTCGGCACACCGCTCGACAGATCGCAACTCGAGGAGGTAATCCAGGGAATTCCGGGCGTGCGCGCCGTCGAGGACATTCTGATTCGCCGCCGCGGGTGGTTTCCCTGGAGGCTGCTCAGCGAACTCGTCTTTCGCGTCGCCGACAATGAAGTGATTCGGGTTGAGAACAACAATCTCTTGCCGGAGAGTGGCTCGGTGAAGCTGACCATGAAAGGCGGCGCATGAACTGTCCCTGCGATCAGACCGTCTTCCCGCCGACAGTGGCGATTTACGCCGGGCTGACCAGGCTGCCCCGGCAGATGGCCACTTTCGTGGAATTTCGCCAGTCCATGCTCGAGGCCATTCGAGGAAAGGCACCGCTCAGCAACTGGCGCGCGCGATCCGGCGGAGATTTTGGACTGATGATCTTCGAGATGGCCTCCTATGTCTGGGACTGTATCGCCTTCTACGACGAAGTCATTGCCGATGAATCCTACCTGCGTACTGCGCAACTGCGACCGTCAGTGCGCCGGCTCGTCGATCTGCTCGGCTACCTCCCGCGTCCCGGGGTGGCCGCTCAAGTCGACTTGGCGCTGTTCGCGGACGGACGTCAGCCGGTGCTCGTCCCTGCGGGCACGGGATTCCGCTCCGGCGCATTCCCCGGCAGCCCGCCGCAGGTGTTCGAACTCGAGGCCGACACCAAGATTCATCCGTTCACTAACAAATGGACTTTGCTCGCAGACCGTCCGCTGTCGATCGACGGTGGCAAGCACATTGCAACTCTGTACTTGCACTATCTGAGGCTCGACCGCAAGACGGCCAAATTGAAAAAAGGCGACCTGGTACTGTTTCGGATCGGCGGCACCATGCCGTCGATACAAGCGCGCGTGCTGACGGCGGTATCCGATTTCCCCGCTCGTGATGGAGTGACCTACAAGAAGATCGAATGGGACATGGCATTCCCGGTTGCCGGCAGCACCCCGCCGCCGGACATCACCATCCAGAAGCCGGCGCAAAAGGCCAGCCTCACAACCTTCAACAACAACGGTGGAAACCCCCCAATCAAGGATTGGGGAGCTCAGACGGTCATTCATCTTGACACCTTGTACCCGGACATCAAACCAGGACAGCAAATCATCCTCGACAAATCGGGGGAACTCCGCTGGTTCACCGTCTCGGCCCTGCTCATGGAGACTCTGGTGGTCGCCCCTGGTCAGACCACCAGCATTTTGGGCCCCGCCCCCCCCGGCGCGGTCATTGGTTCGGTGACATCCCCACCCGTGACAACGATTGCCACCGGGTTATCGCTCGACACGTTGATTAATGATCCCACCCGAAAACTATCATGGATGCCCGACTGGGGCAGCGCCGATGCACAATCTATCCTGGTTCACTACGGTTTCAAAGACGCGGGACACGTGGTCATGCCGGCATGGACGACTTTGCAGTCAGGCGACCCTCTGAATCTCCAAAAACCGTATGACGTGCCGGCCGACCGGAAATCTCCACGCGCGTTTCTACTGGAAGACAAGAACAATGTCGGCGTGGAGCTGACTGGTAGCGTCGATTATACAAACGCCGTACTCAACCTTGATCAAGCCTCCCCGCTTCCGGCGCCATTCATAGTCCCGGTCCACCTGTTTGGCAATGTGGTAACCGCCACGCGCGGTGAGACCGTGCCGCTAGTGATGCTTGGGATCGGCGACGCCAGCGTCGTCAACCAATCCTTCAAGCTCAAGAAGAAGCCTTTGACGTATCTTCCGGCGCCTACGGACAACAATGACGCCGGCGTCGCCAGCACGCTCAAAGTTTATGTAGATGGAGTGCGCTGGACGGAAGTGCACAGCTTTTTCGGTGTCGCGGCCGATGCGCAAGCCTACATCGTGCGGCAGAATGATGAACAGGACTCCTTGGTCACTTTCGGCGACGGCATCCGAGCCGCGCGCCTCGGCACGGGAAGCCAAGTGATGGCGACGTATCGGCAGGGCGCCAGCAAGCTTGCGCCCCCGGCCGGCTCCATCCATCAGTTGGCTCGCCCGGTCCAGGGGCTGACCACAGTTCGCAATCCAGTGGCGGCGTTCGGCGGCGACGATCCTGAGCCGGCCAGCGGATTGCGTACCTACGCGCCGCGTTCCGCTCTCCTCTTGGGTCGTGCCATCTCGATTCCCGACTTCGAAGCCGCTGCGGCAAACGTCTCCGGCGTTCGCGCCGTGCGAGTCGCGTGGCGTTGGAACCGGCAACGTCAGCGGCCCGTGGTGCAGGTCTGGTACATAGGCTCTGGCAGCCTCGCGAAGACCATCTCGCAAAGGCTGCATGGCCTTTCCGATCCGACCACTCCCATCGATGTTCAACACGCTTTGGGCCTGACCAGAAGTCTGTCCATCACCATCGACTGGGACCCTCGGCGCATGGAGTCAGAGGTCCTTGCGGCAGTCCGTATTGCGCTTATGGATCGGGATACCGGCCTACTTGCTCCGGAGCATGTCGGTATCGGACAAGCATTGTTCCGTAGCCGCATCTTCGATGCCGTGCTCAGCGTGACGGGCGCAAGCGCGGTCACCGGTCTGCTTTGGAATGGGAGCAATTTCAGTAACTGGGGGATCGATCCCGGCGCCGGTCATTATTTCGATTTCGAGAACGGCACGCTGCTGTTGCACGGAAAGGCGAGCGCAAATGCGTAGGGCTGCCGCCGACCGCTTCGAAAGCTACTATACCGAGAAGCTTTGGGAGTTAATTCCAGCGTTCTATCGGGACGACGACGGCACTGCAGACAACGCGGGTGTGCTGCGTTCCATTGTTGAGATTATCGCCGCGCATGCCGCCGCTCTTCGGCGCAGCAATGATAAGACCTGGGACGACGAATTCATCGATCTCTGCGATTCCTGGGCGGTCCCGTATTTGGCCGACCTTGTTGCCACCCGGCTGGTCTCCGCCCTCAACCTTCGAGGCCGGCGCGTCGACGTCGCAAAAACAATCTACTACCGTCGCCGCAAAGGCACCTTGAGGGTTCTTGAGGAGCTCATCAGCGATATTGCTGGATGGGAAGGCAAGGTCGTGGAGGAATTTCGACGCCTGGCGCGCACGCAGCACGCACTCGATCCCAAGCCGCAGGCCTACCTGGGGCGTTTTACTGGAACGCCGCCGGGCGGATACGCCGATATTCGCCGCCCGCGCGGTGCGGAGTTGACCCGTCTGCCTTTCGACGAATATTTGCATTCCGCAGACGTGCGAAAATCGCGCGGCACGGATGGTCTTTACAACATTCCGAAGATCGCCTTCTACCTGTATCGGTTACCGGCGTTGAAGGTTGCCCAGGCTATGCCGGGACCCGGCCAAACGAATCGTTCATTCACCTTCGACCCTTCCGGGCGCGACATACCCTTATTCATGAGGCGCGCCCGCGAGGAGAATTTCGATTGGGACACCTGGCGCTCCGCCCTGGAATGGGAACTGCCGGCTCCGATGCGTTGCCGCGTGCTCGGGCACGCAGAGTACCTCCTGACCGAAGCGTTAGTTCTATTTCTCATTGCGACTGCGGGCCTAACGAATGCGGCCGCCAACGATCTTCGCAAGCTCCGGAACATCCGATTCCCTAGCGAAGACGGACTTCGCAAGGCGCTCTCCGCTCTGACCAGCTCTGCGGCCCTGCTTGCGCCGGCAGTGTATCAGCCCCTGCTCGAACAAGCCCTGGTGCACGACTGCGGAAAGAGTGTTCTGTTGCCGAGCTACGTTCCGCCAGGGAATCTGGCCTTCAAATCGCTGCGTGTTAACTCCGCTGGCGTTGACGTTCCATCGGACCGCATCGTTTCTGGCAACCTGAGCGCATGGACGGCTCTGGCACCGAACAAGCGGCTTCTGATCGATCCTGAGCGCGGGCGTGGGCTCTTTTTGGGTGCAGTCCCGGGCGCTCTGCGGGTCGACTACTACTACGGTTTTTCAGGTGACATTGGCGCCGGCACCTACGACCGAAGTGGCAGCCTGTCAACCGTGACCTCGCCGATTCCGCCAGGCGGAGGTGGCATCAGTGCGGCCCAGATCGATGCCGGCGCACTGATCGTTCAGGGCGTAACGGAAATCAGCGACAATTCCTCGTACGGACCGGTCGCCAACAAAGCAGGCATCCAGAACGCTGTGATTCAAGCGGCCAATCAGCTGCGGCCGTATGTGCGCCTGCAATCCAGCTGGACGCTGGACACCGGTGTCAATACCGGATCGCTGCTTGTCCTTGAGGGTCTGTGGATTGGCGTCTCCGGCAACTTCTCGCTCGTGCTGCGCGGAGATTACGGCAGTGTCACCATTCGCCACTCCACGCTCGATCCCGGCGGAACCGACGCGCTGGGGGGCGTCATCGCGCGGGTGCAGTTGGTGGTGGCTGGAAGCGTGAGCACTCTCACGATTGATCATTCGGTTCTGGCGAGCATCGCGGTCCAAGGAACGGGAATAGTTGAGCGACTGACCATCCAGGATTCCATTCTCGACGCTCAAAACGCCGGCGTGCCGGCCATCGACCTTCCCGCCGCGCGGGCTGACATTTTCCGAACCACGGTCTTCGGTGCCATCAACCTCGATCGCCTGAACGCTTCCGAGGCGTTGATCACCGGTTTGGCCAACGTGGCCGACACCCAGGACGGCTGTTTCCGGTTCGGTGCGGCCCTCAAAGGTAGTCGGCTACCGCATCCTTATGAATCGTATTTCATTGCCGATTTGAACCACTATTTCACATCCCGCCGATTCGGCCAACCCGGATATGCGCAACTGAGCGCTTCGGCACCGCCTGGACTGCAGACCGGTGCGGAGAACGGATCGGAAATCGGCGCCTTCAGCGCCTTGCTGAATCCCATCCGTCTGGACGGCTTACGCGCGAAAGTCGACGAGTATCTTCCGTTCGGGCTCATACCTGATTTTGTATTTGAAACCTGAGGGTGCGGCGTCATGTCAACCAACGATCTCTCCCGTTCGGCAACTGATCATCGCAAACACTACAACAGTGTTCGCGCCCAGCAGGGCCGGGTGTTCGTCGATGACGACCACAACGAGAACGAGCGACTCCATATCGAGCACGATCGCCGTTCCCTCGTGGATATTATCGGTCCGGCGGGGACTCCCGATGGCGGTTTCCTGATTGCAAATCCAAGAATTACAGGTGGCTTCATCGATTTTGATATCGACCCTGGCTCGTTTTACCTCGGGGGATTTCGGCTAGAACTCGAAGCCATCGAGCCGTTCCAAACCCAGAAAGACTGGCTCGAACTACTGGGCCTCACGCTGCCTGGACCTCCTGCCCCAGGAACCACGCGTCTCGACTTGGTGTATCTCGAAGCTTGGCAGCAGCCGGTCTCGGCCGTAGAAGACAATGAGCTATTCGAAGTCGCGCTCGGCGGTCCGGACACCTCGACGCGCATGCGACTCATGCGTCGCGTGCATGTCAGCCAAGGTGTTGCGGCAGCAGACTGCATACAGGACTGGACGACGCTCATCGGCGCGTGGTCCGCGGCCGGGCTCGGCACGCTCAATGCGGGCGACGAACTGGTGGTCGATGCCAAACTCAAGGTCGGCTTTACCCCTGGCAACACTACCGACCTCTGCTCTCCTCCTGTTGCCGGCGGATATCTCGGCGCAAACAACCAGTCCGTCCGTATCCAACTTGTCGACAAAACGCATTTGACCTGGGGTTTTGACAACGCGGCCCCTCTCTATCGCGTGCAAGTCAGCAACAACGGCGCCGGCCAGCCAGTGGTCATGACCATGCTGACCGATCCCAAGGACCAAGCGCACTGGCCAACGACCGGACAAATTGTGGAAGTGCTTGCTTGGTCGGCGGTGCTAGCCAACAACGAAAAGCTTGCGGAACAGAGCGGGTTTCTCGCCCGTGTGGACGCGGGATACGATCCCGATTCAAGACAATTCACCATAACCACTCCCGTCCCGGTCGGCTTCGGGCAAGGTTGGAAGAGTCGTCCCGACGCCGGCACTCTGGCTCCCCCAGAATTCTTCTTCTTGCGCGTGTGGAATCGCGGCGGCGACATCACATCCCCGCCTGCCATTCTGTTCACCACTGGTGTCGCGCTCGATCTCGGCGACACCGGTCTCAACGTCACGATCACAGGTGCGGATGCGCATCCCGAAGACTATTGGATCATCGCCGCGCGCCCCGATTCACCGAACCGCGTGGTGCCCTGGCTGCTCGAAACCGGTCGCGGACCGCATGGGGTGCGCCGTTTCTATGCCCCGCTGGGCATCATCGAATGGGACGCCACCGGCGGCGCGCTGGTCGCGACAGTCATCGACGATTGCCGCCAGCAGTTTCCCCCTTTGACCCGCATCCGGTCCTGCTGCACCTATACCGTCGGCGATGAAGTGCACAGCTTTGGCAAATTCAAAAAGATTCAGGATGCGGTGAATGCTTTGCCGGCCGCGGGCGGCGAGGTGTGCGTCCTGCCGGGGGTGTACCACGAGGAAATCGCCATCCTCAATCGCGTGAACATCATTATTCACGGATGCGATCGCAACACCCTGGTCGTGGCAGACGCCAATGCCGCGTCTCCGGCCTTTCTGATTCAGGATTCTCAGGAGATCACTCTCGAAGACTTCGCCATCACGGCCGAGACCGTGGAAGCGATCAAGCTGGTCAGCACTCCGGCGGCCGAGGCCAACAAGAACGGGCTTCGCAATATTCACATCTACGATTTGGATATCACCGTGCGCGATCAGAGCGCTATTGAGTGCAGAGGTGGCCGTTTCATTCGAATCGCCACCAACGACATTCACGTGGAGCAACTACCTCAGCCGCTGAACAATTCCTCGAGTGCGGGAACCTGGCCAGCGATTTTCACCCAAGCGGACGACGTCTTGATTGAGAAGAACATTATCCTGTGCCCGGTGGTGCGCCGTCTGGTGTCGCCTCTTTCTGGAATTCAAATCGGCGGCGGATCCGAGCGCGTCGAAATCCGGCGCAACAAGATCGACGGCGGCATCGGCAACGGCATCACCCTCGGCAGCGTCACCTGGGTTCCGCAAGGCGGCGCGGGTGGTGGAGGCGGGAGGGTCATAGGAGGCTTCACCATCTATGTTGATGACAACGGTTGCATTCATATCCGGCCGGATCCCACGCCCACTGACCCCCAAGGCAATCCTCTGGATCCAGTTTCCGATGGCGACCTTTACGACGTCCGTATCCTCGAGAACGATATCCTGAATATGGGCAGCGACGGCATCGGTCCGGCGCTGTTCTTCCCGGTCAGTCAGGGCATCATCACCGTTGTACTGCTCGACGTCGAGCAAAACCACATCACCGGATGTCTTCAGTTGGACCTCTCCACCGGGCTGGCTCCCGGCTCGCCCGCAGGCTTCGGGGGCATTGCGCTGTCGGGCGTCGAATACGGCGAGATTCGCAACAACTGGATCCGCGACAATGGAGCCAATTTCCTCCAGCCCGTCTGCGGAATATACGCTCAAGCGGCGGCCGGACTGTGGATCGACGGAAACGAGATCTCTAACAACGGTCACCTGACCAACACCACCGCGCAGCCATCGCCGGGTCCCCGCGCGGGGATCTTTGTGGCGCATGCGA
>Ga0137394_10000543_pt1 | contig 26371 bp, 26 predicted proteins | sample czobulk116metaG_FD_108278 | JGI IMG/M metagenome (GOLD analysis project Ga0137394, IMG submission 108278) | Vadose zone soil microbial communities from Angelo Coast Range Reserve, California, USA - czobulk1.16 metaG | ecosystem: Environmental > Terrestrial > Soil > Vadose zone | place: USA...
ATTTTGACTACCAAGTCCCGGAGCAAGCTCAAAACGAACTGGGAATCCTAATGCGATCTTTCAATACCATGACCACGCAATTACGCAACAGCCGTTCTCAAATTGACCAGTTCACCAGAAATCTCCAGCAGGCAGTACAGGAACTGGAGCGCCGGCGCCAGCTCATGGAAACGGTCCTGGAAAATATTCCCACCGGCGTCATTTCGCTCGACGCGGCCGGGGGACTTCTCCGCGTAAACACTTCGGTTTCAAAAATGTTCGGCGTCAACGGCGGAGATACCGAGGTCCATTCCCTCGAGGCACTTCTTGGAACGGATGCAGCCCGCATTGTGCACTACCTTATGCGCCGATCTCTGCGCATGGGAGTCGTATCTAGGGAAATCGAAACGGTCGCTGCCGGACGCGTCTTGCACCTTGCGGTCACCGTGAGTTCGCTCGGCCCGCGCCGCGCGAACACCGGCTACGTCCTCGTCCTCGACGATCTGACGGAAGTACTCCGGGCGCAGAAGTCGGCGGCGTGGCAGGAAGTCGCGCGGAGAATCGCTCACGAGATCAAGAATCCGCTTACGCCGATTCAACTTTCCGCCCAGCGCCTGCTGCGATTTCTCGAGCGCAGCGATGTCTCTCAATCCGTGGCTCCTCGTCATTCGGAATTGGCCAAGCTCGTCCAGGAATGTTCACGCCTGATTGAGCGCGAGGTTTCCACGCTCGCTGCGCTGGTTAACGAATTCTCTGAATTCGTGCGCTTCCCTACCGCCAAGCTGGTTCCCACGGATGCCAACACCATCGTCCATCAAGCGGTGGAAGTCTTCTCCGGGCGGCTGGACGGCATTACACTCAAAACGACGCTGGCGGAAAATCTGCCGCCGGTACGCGCCGACGGCGGCCTGCTTCGCAGCGTCGTAGTGAACCTCATTGATAATGCCGCGGAAGCGCTGGAGAATTCGACGCTCCGGGAAATCCACGTCGCCACTATCGCGCATTCGGATTTAGAGACGGTGGTCATCTGCGTCTCCGATACCGGCACCGGTATCTCCCCGGAAGACAAGGACAAGCTCTTCCTCCCGCATTTCTCCACGAAAGACCGCGGCACTGGGCTCGGATTGGCCATCGCCGCTCGCATCGTGGCAGAACACGGCGGCAGCATTCACGTGGAGGACAATCTCCCGGAAGGATCGCGCTTCCTCGTGGAACTTCCCGCCGCCGAATTGACGCCTGCCTCCCTTGCCGACCACAATGGATCGGACGCCACTCGATGACACCTCGACCGCATCTGCTCGTCGTGGACGACGAGGCCGGCATTCGCGAATCCCTCTCCTCGATTCTCAAGGACGAAGGCTACCACGTGGAAGCGGTCGGTTCCGCCGAGGAAGCCCTGGAGCGCGCGGCTGCCGGCGACATCGAAGTCATTCTTCTCGACGTCTGGCTTCCCGGAATAGACGGCCTCGAAGCGTTGAGCCGTCTGCAGGCGTTTCCGCGGCCGTCCGCCGTCATCATGATTTCCGGTCACGGCACGATCGAAACCGCGGTGCGCGCCACCAAACTTGGGGCCTTCGATTTCATCGAGAAGCCACTTTCGCTCGAGAAGATCATCGTCTTGGTTCGTAACGCCATCCAACAGCGTCGCCTGGAAGAGGAAAACCATCTGCTGCGCAACGAACTTGGGTACCGTTACCAGGTGATCGGCGACAGTGTTCCCATGAAAGCGTTGCGCCAGCAGATTGCCGTGACCGCCCCCACCAATGGCCGTGTGCTGATCTACGGGGAGAGCGGTACGGGCAAGGAGCTGGTCGCACGTGCGCTGCACGCGGCGAGCCTTCGCGGCAAAGGCCCTTTCGTGGAGGTCAATTGCGCGGCGATTCCTGAGGAGCTGATCGAATCCGAACTCTTCGGCCACATTAAGGGCAGCTTTACCGGCGCGACGGAAGACAAGACTGGCAAATTTCAAAAAGCCGACGGTGGAACACTCTTTCTCGACGAAATCGGCGACATGAGCCTGCGCACGCAATCGAAGGTTCTGCGCGTTCTCGAGGAGCAGCGCTTCGAGCGCGTTGGCTCGAATGAAACTTTGAACGTGGACGTGCGCGTTATCGCCGCGACGAACAAGCACCTCGAACAAGAAATCGCCCGCGGGGCCTTTCGCCAGGATCTATTCTATCGCCTCAACGTGATTCCCTTTTACGTGCCGCCTCTACGCGATCGCCGGGAGGACATCCCCACACTGGCAAAATATTTTCTGCGGGAATTCAGTTCCGCCTACGCCAAGAAAACACGCGAGCTAAGCGACTCCGCCATGGAGATTCTCATTCGTTATCCGTGGCCTGGAAATGTCCGCGAACTTCGGAATCTCGTCGAGCGCCTGGTGATCGTCTGCCCGCAAGCGCGCATCGAGCCGCATCACTTGCCGCCAGAACTATTCCGTGGCGCGGCGGAGAGCCCGCATCAGCCATATTCGACACTGCATGAAGCACGCAGCGCCTATGAGCGGGAATTCATCCTGCGTAAATTGCAGGAGCACCGCTGGAACATGACCCAAACGGCCACCGCTCTGGGCCTCGAACGCAGCCATCTCTACCGCAAAATGAAGTCCCTGGGAATCGCCGCGCCTGATTAGGGCTTGTCGAATCGGTTACGCCACCGCCCGCCTTTGTCGATTTCTCTTGTTTCCGCGAGGCGCCCAACTAATGTAATATCCGCCCAACCGGTGTCTCACATTTCGCATCATTGACTGAATCAGCGGTTCTTGCGCGGACCCTTCTGGTCCACCGCCACTTCATTCTCTGAAACTCTGCATTCTCTTCACCGGCAGGCCAATCTGTTCAGGACGCGCGTCGGAAACAGGGAGAATCCCGATGAAGAGAACTCTTGTCATTTTGACGGTCTGCTTGAGCGTGTCCGCGGTGGCGGCTGAGGCACAGACCAGCGCCGGCCCCGACTCTGTCCGCGTATCCCGCATGTCGGCGGAGTCGCGAACATTATTTCCGCGGAACTGGATCCGCGGTTACTCCGATTTTGAAGTCGCGCCCTCGCACAACGAGCCCGATCTCGGCCGTTGCATGTTTCCCCAGCCCACCAGTGCGGGTGGGACGTCTTCTGAATGCAACGCCTACGCCCGCTATCTTTTCAGCGGATACATCGAGTTTCATCCTTTGGGACGCACTCCCGCGCGCCACTTCTTTTTATTTTTCGAACCCAAGTTCAGCTTTGGAAGGAATATTCCGCAGCTCACCTACACGGCTTCCATGGCGCCGATTGCATACGATCGTTCGATTGGAATTGGTTTTCAATTGCCGAAAAACTTCGAACTGCGCGCGACGCAACATCAGGTGGATTGGCTCGGGCGTTACGGCCGTTCCGTGGGCACGGCGGACCTGCACACCAACGGCTCCTATGGCCTGTATAGCACCTTTGGCGTGCGCTGGTCATTCGGTGGCTACGGGCATCAAGGATCGTCCGCAGCTTATTAATCTGTTTTTCTCCGGTGCTCTTGAAGCACTTTACAGAAGTACGAAAAATCCGCCATTTTCGTTATAGTCTGCCCGAGTAACAATCCTTCTTCGCCTCTCGTTTCTTATTCCTTTTCCTTTTCGTCCAGTTCTTCGGCAAGCCCTTCAAGCTGGTACCGCCAGTCCAATTCCCGCACCTTCTGCGGATTTTCGCGCCAATCCGGCGCGACTTTCACAAACAATCCAAGGTAAATCTTGCTCCCGAGAATCGTTTCCAATTCCTTGCGGGCTTCCGTTCCGATCTTCTTCAGCATTTCGCCCTTGTGGCCGATCAGTATTTTTTTTTGCGAATCGCGCTCTACGTTCATGACTGCTTCGATGCGCAGCAGCTTGGGTGTCTCTTCATATTTCTCAACCACCACCGCCAGCGCGTACGGCACTTCGTGGTACATCACCTGAATGGCTTTTTCGCGAATGATCTCCGCGGCCAGAAATCGTTCCGGCTGGTCCGTAATCTGATCTTCCGGAAAGTACGGTTCTCCCGCCGGCAACTGTTTCAATATTTCGTCCAGCAGCTGTTCGCAGCCGGTACCGCGGAGCGCGGAGACAGGTAGAATCGCAGCAAATTCGAATGCCTTTGCAAAAGCATCGATGAGCGGCAGGAGCTTTGGCTTCGGTAGGCTGTCCACTTTGTTGAGCGCCAGAATCGTTTTCCCGCGAAACCGCTTCGCTTTTTCCAGCAGCAAATCATCCGCATGCGGCTGCATCCGGCTGGCATCCACCATCAGCAGCAGCACGTCAATGCCCTCCAGTGCCGCCGCCACCTCCTGCATCATCTGCCGTCCTAAAGCCGAATCCGCCTCATGCAAGCCAGGCGTGTCGATGAACACGATCTGCCCTTGCGGCTTGGTCACAATTCCCTGGATGCGGTTGCGTGTCGTCTGCGGCTTCGAAGTAACGATGGCGATCTTCTGCCCCACCAGACGGTTCACGAGGGTGGACTTCCCCGCATTGGGCCGGCCCACGATGGCTACAAATCCGGAACGAAATTCCCGCTGCACCGCGTTGTTGTTCTTTTCAGCCATCAGGGTTTCACAACCGGCAGATCCAGAGCGCTCGGATATTCCGTATCATGTGTGAGGGTAATGTGCGCCGTTCTTGCATCCTTACCTGTCTCGGCAGCCACGACGCCGCCGCTGTTGTAATTCTTCTCCGTGCCCGGCGAATTGATGCTGCGCACCACCAGCCGTAGCCGGCTGCCTTTTGCAATTTGCCGCGCGAAAAACGTGAAATTGTCAAAGACGTATTTTTCAGTCTTCCCCATCGGCACTGGCTTCGCGTCGCGCAGCGACTCGCGGTATCGCGCCCTGATCGAAGCGCTCGTCAGCTCCACGGATCCACCGTCAGGCAGAATTTCATAGAGATTCGCTTCGAGATCCGTGTCCGGAACATCCATCTTCAGCCACAACGTCAGCTTTGGGAATCCAGCGATTTCCGTTGCCTCCGGGAAGATTTCGCTATGGTAGATCACTCCTTCGCCAAACAGGTTTAGCACCAGCCGCTGCGAAGTCAGCGAAGGGCCGTCGTCACCGGATTCCGCGTCCCCTGGCCTCGTATCAAGCGGATCATAAACCCACGAATCCGTCGGCGCTGTGGAGCCCGCCTTTCTCTCTGTCAAACTCCCGGAACGAAACACATCGCCCGCTTCACCATTCGAACTGAGATGCAAAACCTTTGTTGTGTTAGAAATGCTCTCCAGACTGTCGGCGTATTTCCACTCCTCCGCCCCGACCAGGTAGTACGCCACTCGCTTCTTCAAAAAGTCCGGCTTCGCTCCGCCTTTCATCGCCCAGTCGTACCACTCCGCGTGCAATTTGTTCAGATCCAGGACGCTCGCTTGCCCGAATTTCAATCCTCCCACCTCTGCCTTCGGCGTCCGCGTTCCCGCATGGTCCCAGGGGCCGATGATCAGGTAGTGCTTCGCGTTTGCTTCCGCCGTGCCGAACTGCATGTGCCGCTTGTAGAAGGTAAACGCGCCCGGCTGATCGCCGTCATAATGACCCGTAATCGTCAGGATTGGCACGCTCATCCGTTTGTACTGCTCCGCGCTCGGCACCATCGCGTCGTAGTACGCATCCGGGATAGGATGCTTCATCCACTTCTGAAATACCGTCGAAGTGTTCCCGACCAATTTGTCGAATTCCTGAAACGCTGAGTGCGCCAAGTACATCTCGCGCGCCTTCGCCGTCCAGAATGCGCCGTTCCCGAAAAGATTTGCGTTGCTCGTCACGCCGCTCGTGAAACTCAGCCACTGCATGTCGTACGGCCCCAAAATGTTGTACTGGAATGGAAAATCCACACCGGGATGCGCGGCTGCCGCCGGAACGATTGTCGCCAGGTGTGGAGGAAACTCTTTCAAAACGCTCCACTGGTCAAATCCCGCGTAGGAACCGCCCCACATCGTCACTTTGCCGTTGCAATACGGCTGTTTCGCCAGCCATTCCACCACGTCGTAGCCGTCTTTGCCTTCGTTCACAAACGGCTCGAACTCCCCGCCGGAATTCCCGCGCCCTCGGACGTCCACCAACGCGTAAACGTAGCCATGCTTCGCGAAATATACCGCGCGGTCCGTGTATGAATCTCCGATGTACGGGGTGAGCGTAAAAATAACTGGCAGGGGCTCTTTCTGTCCGTGCGGTGTGAACACCGTCGCATTTAGCTTCGCTCCGTCGCGCGCGGGAATTTTCACCGCCCATTGCATATCAACGCCCGGTTCTTCCGTGGAGGATTTTTGCTGTGCGCTCACCGCCATGTTCGTTCCCAAGAGGAGAAGCAGCGCCAGGCCGGCTTCCGCCTTACAAACCCGCTTCAACGTCATCTCAATCATCTCTTCCCCCGCATTACGATGAATTGCCCTGCGATGCTGGAACCGGTGTCCGGACAGTCTACTTCTTTGTGGGAGCGGCTTTCATCTGCTTACGAATCCGCACGCGCAACACTTTTCTCTGGTTGGCTTCTAGAACTTCAAAGCGATGATCCGCCAGATCAATCTTGTCGCCGGGCGCCGGCACTTTTCCTGAAACATGGCTCAGCAAACCAGCCAGCGTGGTCACCGCCTCATCCGTCTTGTCGCCGAACCTTACGCCCAGCAATTTTTCCACGTCGCCGATGGGCATGCTCCCTCGCATGACCAATCCTCCATCCGGTTCGCGTACCACATCCGGCGCCGGCGGCCTTCCATCGTTTCCGCTTTCGCCGACAATCTCTTCCACTAGATCTTCGACCGTGGCGATCCCCGCCACCGTCCCGTGCTCGTCAATGATCACCGCCAGCGGTTGCCCCTTTTGCCTCATTTCCCGCAGCAACTCCGAACCCACTTTCGTTTCCGGCACAAATAGGGCGGGTTTGACGAGTTCGCTCACCCTGCTCTTCAGCAAATCCTGGTCCGCGATTTGCAAGAGGTCCTGCGAATAGACGACGCCAACAATATCGTCCAGCGATTTCCCGTAGACGGGAAATCTGTTCAGTTTTGTCTCGACCACTTTGGCGTGGAATTCCTCGAGCGTGGCGTCCGCGGGCAGCGCCACAATATCCGGCCGCGGCGTCATCACTTCCCGCACGCGCTTGTCGCTGAATTCGACGACTTGCTCGATCAAGTCCGCTTGCTCCGGCTCGATGATGCCTTCTTCTTCCGCTACTTCCACCAGCGCTTCGATTCCCTCTTCCGTGCGCTGCTCTTCGCTTTTCTCCGCTTCGTGCTCGGAAATCCGCGCCAGCGATTCCGCTCCCTCCAGAAACACCCGCACCGGCCAGACAAACCACATCGCTCCGCGAATCAATGGCAGAAGAGGAAACAGCCAACGCCCTGTCGTGCGGTATAGCAGCATGTCCGGAATGAAATGCATGGCGATGACGACTTCGAGGACCAGAAAAACAAAGAACTCCACAAAAGATTCCCAGGTGCCCGGAACAAAGTAAACCACGCCGCGCGTCGTCTCCAGCACCAGGAACGCCAGCAAGAAATGTCCGAGGATGCGAAACGTCCGCCCACCGCTTTTCCGGTTGATTTTGAGTTTCGGCTCGATTTCCGCTTCAAATATTTCCAGATGTTCGTGGACCCGGCCTGTGGTCCTGCGGCCCCGTTCGCGGTAAATCAAAGTCAGGTAGGAAAAAATCGGCAGGGTAAAACCTACCAGCGCAACACTCAGCGCGTAAAGCCAGCTTAGGTTTATCACGTCAGTCCGAGCCGCTTTCGCAGCTTGCGTTCCATTCTTTCCATTTCGCCGCGATCGGTTTCGTGGTCGTACCCCAGCAAATGCAAAACGCCGTGAAGGATCAGCACTTGAAGTTCGCTCGAAAGATTCCGCCCGTTCTTCTTCGCATAACGCCGCGCGGTAGCCGGAGAAATCGCAATATCGCCTAAATACTTCCCCTCATGAATTCTCTTGTAGGGCTCGCCTTCCGAGGCGGGCCGTCGCCGTTGTCGAAGTACCGCCGTGGGAAACGACAGCACGTCGGTAGGCCCTTTCTTCCTGCGAAAGGTCTCATTCATGCGCGCAATCTCGGCGTCGCTCACCAGGCAGACCGTCACTCCCTCCTTCCGCAGTCCCAATTCCTTTTTCACGCGGCCCAGAAACAATTCGAGTGGACGCCGCGCAACGCGCGCTGCCCTCTGACGGTTCAGAATCATCCTTGCTGGATTTCTTTTTCGCGTTCTTTGCCGGACTCTCTCGCCGGCGTTCCCGCTTTTCCGTTACCGGCGTTTCCGCCGCGCTGCGGTTGGCTTACATCATACTCTTCATACGCGCGGATAATCTGCTGCACCAGATTGTGTCGCACCACGTCCTTTTCACCGAATTGCACCACGCCGATGCCCTCAATTTTCCCGCAAACTTCCAGCGCCTCAATCAAGCCGGATTTCTTCCCCTGCGGCAAGTCAATTTGCGTCACGTCGCCGGTAATCACTGCCTTGGAGTTGAAGCCCAGCCGCGTCAGGAACATCTTCATCTGCTCGCTGGTCGTATTCTGCGCTTCATCCAAAATCACGAACGAATCATTCAGCGTGCGCCCACGCATGAATGCCAAAGGCGCTACCTCGATAATTCCCTTTTCCAGAAAGCGGTCCAGCTTGTCCGCGTCCAGCATGTCGTACAGAGCGTCGTACAGCGGACGCATGTACGGATCGATTTTCTGCTGCAGCGTGCCGGGCAAAAACCCCAACCGTTCGCCCGCTTCCACCGCCGGCCGCGCCAGAATGATACGGTTCACTTGTTTCGTCAGCAGCGCACTTACCGCCATCGCCACGGCGATATAAGTTTTCCCCGTGCCGCCCGGACCGATCCCGAACATCATGTCGTGCTTCTCGATCTCTTCCATGTAGTGCTTCTGGCTGGCGTTCTTCGGCGTGACCTGTTTCTTGCCGAACGAGCGCGTCCGCGCGTGCTCGAACATTCCGCGGGGCGATTCGTGCGGCTCTTCGGTCGCCACGCGCATCAGCGATTTCACTTCCGCCGCGGAAAGCGTCTTCCCATGCCGCGTCAGGTGGTTGTACTCCTCCACGATCTTCACGGCCTGGTCCACGCAGTCCTGCTCGCCTTCGATGGTCAGCCGCGTGTCGTGCAGATGAGTCCGCACACGGAGCGAATCCTCGAGCTGGCGCACATTTTCATCCAGCGTGCCAAAGAAGGGTTCAATTTGTCCGGAAATGTGAACGGTACGTCGCATCCAATTGGAAGGTCTTCCAGCTACAGGAACCGGGTGGCCGATGGGATTCCTCCTGGTCGTGCCTGCCTGCCGCAGGCAGGTGTGGCCTTCTAGAACACTCAGGGAGAACTCTCTACACCCTAGCGCAGCACTCAGTCGTGGTCAAGTTACGGCTTTGTGAATTGAATCCCTTTTGCTTCAGGGACCGCGGGCCCTTCATCACTTTGATGCCTTTCCTGCCAGCGTGGCCTGAATTGCTTGTTCGGCAAGCGGCGCCATCACCGCATAACCGGCGGAGTTCGGATGCAATCCATCCTCGCTTAACTCCTTCTTTAGCAGACCGTGTTCATCCACCATCGCAGAAAAATAATCGAGGTACACGTGGCCGTTCTCCTCAGCGTATTTTTTGATCCACACATTCAGTGCCAGAATCTTCTCCGGCGGCCTCTTCAGGCGCACGTCCAGCGCATTGCCATCGCGGTCACGCCCGTAGTTGCTCACCGGCATCACCGAGGAGAGCACCACGTGAATGCCGTTCGCGCGCGCCAGCTCTGCCATCGAAGCAAGATCCCCTTCCGTTTCTTCCAGAGAAATCGGCCCGGTGTTTCCCGCAATGTCGTTCGTGCCCGCGAGAATGACCACAACTTTCGGCTGGAGCGCGATGACGTCCGTGCGAAAACGCAGCAGCATCTGCGGCGTCGTCTGCCCGCTGATTCCCCGCCCGATGTACGGTTTCTCCGGAAAAAACGCTCCGAACCGCGGCTGCACCCACATGTCTGTGATGGAATCGCCCATGAACACCACGCGGTGTTCATCCTTCGCCGGAGCCGCTACCTTTGCATTCGCCTCCCGGTAGCGTGCCAAGTCCGGCCAGTCGCTTAGCCGCTTCGCCTGCGCTTCCAGCCGCGCCTTCGCTTCTGTCAATTCTGGACAATCAGACGGCGCTGTTGCTGGCGCTTGGGTCTGCGCCTGCGCAAAAAGCGCGTTGCCGCAAACCGCCAGCACCACCACGAGACGAGCAACTAAAGTAAACGAGGTCATCATTGATCTCCCCTTCCCTATAGGCACTAACAGCTTAAGACCAACCACGAACGTCCGGCTAAAAAAGGAATCCTCGCCCTGGGCCCACCCGCCAGTCGCCCAGTCCGCGAACCTTTCCTTAGCTTTCTAGTATCCTATGAGGTGCTTAGTCTTGTAGAAAACTGCATTAGGAGTGCGGGAGCTTGCTCCCGCTTTTCCTTTTGAGCCGCGCCGTCTTGATGCTTGCCTCTCCCCAACACTTAATAGCATGTCCGTTGTAATCAATTGGTTGCAAAGTGCCCATTTTGTAAGTCTTTTGCTTTGATATTCATGCAGCGTTGCTGGGGTAGCGGGAGTCCCTCTTCGCTCCCGCTGGCCACTGCCCACGACCAACTATCTCCTGTCTTTTCTTGTCCTTGCGCACTCTTTTGCAGTAATTCGTACTTTCTTGCGCTCGCAAAATTGACAACCTCTTCTTTTTATGGAGCTACGCAGGCTTTGACAAAAAACAACAGCTTCCTTGAAAAACCAAAGCCTGGCATGCATTTCTTGAAACTTCCATGCCGATCAATGGCGTTGGTCCAGGCGGCCAGCTACAATGTTTGTCCATGAAGTGTCCCGGCTGCAGCACAGAAATGACCGCCATGACGCTGGAGGCCCGCTTAGGCGGACAGGTGGCCATCGATGTCTGCGCCGGCTGCCAGGCGTTCTGGTTCGATCATTTCGAAAGCCTGAAGCTCTCTCCCGGCTCCACACTGAAGCTCATGAAATTCATCGGGGAGCACCCCTCACCCGCGAAACCATTGCTTCCTGGCACGATGCCATGTCCGCGGTGCACCACGACGCTGGGGCTGGCGCACGACCTGCAGGGAAACATGCCCTTCACTTATTGGCGATGCGCGACCGATGACGGCCACTTCATCGCCTTTTTCGAGTTCTTGAAAGAAAAGAATTTCATCCATCGCCTGACGCCTGGGCAGATCCAGGAATTGCGCCAAAACGTTCAGTTTGTGAATTGCTCCAGCTGTGGGGCGTCCATCAACCTGGAATCCGACTCGGCCTGCCCCTACTGCCACGCACCAATCTCGATGCTCGATATGAAGCAGCCGCAGCTGATGCTCGAGCAGCTCAAACATGCTGCCGAGCCAAAGCCGCTCGATCCCACGCTCCCTTTGAAAGTCGCTTCCGCGAAGATGGCATTGGAAACCTCCGTGGCCGATTATGATCGGCGACCTGAATGGTGGAGCGACGCCAGCTGTTTCGGCCTGGTGGGGGCCGGCCTAACCGTCGTTGCCCGATGGCTCAGCGACAAGCTGGTTGATTGATCCCAATGCGCTCAGCGTAAAACAGGTATACTCGCGCTCTCGAGACGATCAAAGATGTCCATCGAAAAACGGCCGCCCCCTCAGCTCGTTTGACAAAGCCGTGAGCCTCGTTTAACGTTAGAAGTTTAAGCGATACGTAAAAGGAGCAATAGATGGCGCAGGGACAGGCTACCAAAGTTAAGAAGAAAAAGAAGTCGGTTTTGAAGCGCGCGGCGCAATCTCTCCAGCGCGCCGAGGTCAACCGGGCCAACCGCACGCGAGTTCGCACCATGATGCGCCGTCTCCGCACCGCCCTCACCGCGGGCGACGCCACGGCTGCTGGCAATCTTCTCCAACCCACGATGTCGGCCATTGACCAGGCCATCGGCAAGGGTGTGCTGCACGAGAACACCGCCAATCGCTACAAGTCGCGCCTCACGCTGGCTTACAACGGCGTCAAAGCCAAGCCCGCGAAGTAACAAGAGTTTTCCCGCTTTTCGATTTTCTCGGCATCAGTGGGGCGCCCGCTGCGGCGGGCGCCCGTTCTTTTTCCTGTGAGGCTCGATGTACACACCGATCGCCATCACGCGAGTCGCGCAATCCCGTCTCACGGAAGCACTGCGCGAGAATTCTGAGTTTGGCTCCACCTTCAGTGACCACATGTTGGTCGCTGATTGGGAAGCCGACTCCTGGAAGCAGCCTCAAATTGTTCCCTTCGGCCCGATCTCCTTTTCCCCCGCGCTTACTCCGTTTCATTACGGCCAGGCCATTTTCGAAGGCTTCAAGGCCCATCGCTCTCCGACCGGAGTCGCGCTCTTTCGGCCGCGCGAAAATTTCGCGCGTCTGAATCGCTCCGCCGCACGCCTAGCCATGCCCGAAATTCCGGAGGCCCTCTTCCTCGAAGGCGTCAAGGAACTCGTCCGCCTCGATCGCGATTGGATCCCTCATCGCGAAGGCGGCGCCCTCTATGTCCGCCCAACCTACTTCGGCGTGGACGACACGCTCCTCGTTCGCCCCGCCAATCGTTTCCGCCTCATCGTGATGACGTGCCCCGTCGGCCCTTATTTCGCGCAACCCATCCGCCTGCTGGCCGAAGAGCGCTTCGTCCGCGCCTTCCCCGGCGGCACCGGCGACAGCAAAGCTGCTGGTAACTACGCTGGCGGACTCCTCGCCGCGCGACTCGCGCAGGAAAAAGGCTTTCACAATGTTCTCTGGCTCGACGGCGTCGAGCGCCGCTACGTCGAAGAATCCGGCGTCATGAATGTCTTTCTCGTTCTCGACGGCAAAGCCATCACTCCTCCGCTCGGCGGCACCATCCTTCCCGGAGTCACGCGCGACTCCGCTCTGACCTTGCTTCGCGAAATGGGAATCCCCGCCGAAGAGCGCCAATTCACCATTGACGAACTTCTCTCCGCTCACGCCGCCGGAAAACTCACCGAAGCTTTCGGCGCTGGCACCGCCGCCATCGTCGCTCCCATCGCCTGCATCCGCTACCGCGATCGCGACCTGCAATTCCCTTCCGTTTCCGATTCTTCTGTCGCCGCGCGACTCCGCGCCCGCCTCGTCGCCATCCAAACCGGCCGTGAACCCGATACTCACAATTGGCTCTTGCCCGTCTAACCTCACCGTAATAAAAGGTGCACTCCATGAACTACTACGCCCTGTTCTACGAACTCGTCGACGACATGGTCAATCGCCGCGCGCCTTTCCGCGAAGAACACTTGCGCCTGGCCCGCGAATCCCGCGAGCGCGGCGAACTTGTCCTTGGCGGCGCGCTCGCCGAACCCGTCGACCGCGCTTTGCTCGTATTTCACGCGGATGACAGAAGCAAAGTCGAATCCTTCGCCCGCAAAGATCCCTACGTCCTCAACAGCCTCGCCACGAAATGGGAAGTTCGCCCCTGGAACGTCGTCGTCGGCAATGAGCCGCTCTCCCCAGCCTCCGTTCCAACTTCCGGAATCATCTTGCGCCGCTGGACCGCCCACACCACTGAATCGCAATTGCCAAAATACCTCGAACATTTTTCCAGAAATGTTTTGCCGGAACTCCGCCGCGTCCCCGGCTATCTCGCAGCCAACGTTTCTCTCCGTCACCTTGCTGGCGAAGTTGAAATCCTCGTCGAAACCACCTGGAATTCCCTCGAATCCATCCGCAACTTCGCTGGCCCCGACCTCGAAGCTGCCGTCGTCCCTGCCGAGGCCGCCGCACTGCTCACCAGCTTCGACCGTCGCGTAACTCACTTCGACATTGCTTTAACCGATCGCCATTAGATCATCGCACCTTACAACTTCTTTTTTGTTAACACGCCGATTCCTGCGTTACCCGCATTTCACAACACGGCAATCTCTGTGTAACACGCTCCCGCCACTCTCGCTCTGCCCGGATCCGCCTGCAGTCCAAACTCCGAGAGGTGATTGCATGTCATTGAAGCAAACCGTTTCAAAGTGTCTCCACAGTCTCCGCATCGCTTTCGTCGCGGTGACGGTGTTTCAATTCAGCCTGGGCGGCCCGCTAGCCGGCTCGCTACAGGCTCAAGAAAAAGAACACACTCGCACGCCCATCAAGCACGTCATCGTCCTCATCGGCGAAAACCGCACCTTTGATCACGTCTTCGCCACCTACGTCCCGAAGAGCGAAGATTCAGTTTCCAACCTGCTGTCAAAAGGAATCATCACTGCCGACGGCAAGCCCGGCAAGCATTTCTCCAAGGCCGCGCAATTCCAGGCGGTCGCCCCTTTCAAGAAGAAATTCTTCATCAGCCTGAATGAGGATGAGAAGGTTCCCTACCAAACCCTTCCCGCGCCGACCCTGAATTTTTCGCCAAGTCCCGCCACAGGAGAACCGCCTCCGTTTCCGGCAGGCACTCCGGCCGCATTCCTGGCCTCAATCCAGCCTTCGCTGGAGAACGGCGATCTCAACCTGCTGACCACCGGGGCGTCCGGTGCCCCATAGACTGCCGAGCTCCCCGATTTCGATTCGCGAATAAACAATTTCGATAATTTGCCGAACGGGCCGTTCCCGCTTGCGGGAGCAACTCTGCCCTACGATTCCTACACCGGCGATACCACGCACCGGCTCTTCGAGATGTGGCAACAATCCGATTGCAACATCAAGAATGCGACCAAGCATAATCCCTCGGGTTGTCTGAACGACCTGTATCCCTTCGTCATCACCACGTATACGAGCGAAATTGATCCCAACAGCTTTCCCATTGCCAACCAAGTTGATGACAATGGCGGCGGCAGCTCCATGGCCTTCTACAACGTCCAGGCCGGAGACGCCCCGGTCCTCAAGAGCCTCGCCGACGAATTCTCCATGAGTGACAATTTCCACCAGTCTTTCATGGGCGGCACCGGCGCCAATCACGTGATGCTCGGCACCGGCGACGCGATCTTCTGGTCCAATGGTAATGGCGTTCCCATGATGCCGCCGTCGCACATCGCCAATCCCGATCCCCTTCCAGGCTCAGACAACCAGTACACCGTGGACGTCAATTTTGACGGAAATTTCGCCGTGTGCGGCGATCCCAACCAGCCCGGTATTGCGCCAATCCGCGATTACCTGGCTTCTCTTCCATACCATCCCGACCCCAAGTGCAAACCGGGACACTTCTACATGATCAACAATGATGCCCCCGGTTTCCTGCCCGACGGCACTGTGGACACCAAAGGAATCTCCAAGGGCGGCTCCATCCCACCGGTAAATACCCGCACCATCGGCGAAGCCCTCAACGAAAAGGGCATTTCCTGGGCCTACTACGGCGGAGCCTATAACGCCGCTGTGAAGCTCACGAAGATCCTGAAGGCGGGTGGGACTACGACCGATCCGACCATCCTCATTGGCGCGGCCTACTGCAACATCTGCAACTTCGAGTCCTACTCCAACGCCATCATGGGCGACCCGGCGCAGCGCACCGCTCATGTCAAGGATGCGACTGATTTCTTCGCCGCCATCGACTCCGAAACATTGCCTGCGGTATCCTTCGTCAAGCCCGACGGCTTGCTCGACGGCCACCCGGCTTCCTCGAAGCTCGACCTCCTGGAAGGCATGATCAAGAAGACCGTTGACCACCTCATGGCCCGGCCCGAACTCTTCGCCGACACCGCACTCATCATCACCTTTGACGAAGGCGGCGGTTACTATGACTCCGGCTATATTCAGCCGCTCGACTTCTTCGGCGACGGACCGCGCATTCCGCTCATCGTCGTCTCTCCGTTCGCCCGTGGCGGCCACATCAGCCACACCTACACCGATCACGTCTCGATCTTGAAGTTCATCGAGCGCAACTGGAACTTGCAGCCGCTGACGCATCGCAGCCGCGACAATTTTCCCAATCCAGTTGCGGGTGACGATGATCCCTATGTGCCTCTCAACAGCCCAGCGCTCGGCGATCTCTTCGACCTCTTCGACTTCGGCCGCCACCAGGGTGATCACGAGGGCGATCAGGGCGACAACCGCTAAGCATCGCTTCATCAACGAAACAAAAGGGCGGCCGAGTGGCCGCCCTTTTGTTTCTATTCCTGCGCATCTCTCTGAATTGTCTTTTCGGCGAACTCTGTGCTCGGCGCCTGCCCCGACCGGGTCGGGTGTTAAATCCTTTTCCTCTTTTCTCCTAGCCGCCCGCAGCTTTCGCCTCTTCGCCAGTCAACTGCGCCACGAGAAATTCCATCACCGTCCGCGGCTCGGCTCCGCCACCCTTCAGCCGGTCATCCGCATTTCGCAAGGCGTGCAATCCCGCCAGCAATCGCGGCTTCGAAATCTTGCGCGCGTTTTGCAGCGCCAGCTCTGCCTGTTCCGGCCGCATCCCAAGCGCCCGCGCTGCCTGCCAGCCATTCGTGACGCCCTTCACTTCGCTCGCTTCAATCAATTTTCGGTACATCCACGCCATCGCGCCCAGCATGGAGAGCGGCTCTTCCCCGTCGCGCAGCAAGCGATCCAGAAACTCCAGCGCTTTTTTCGACTGCCGCGAGGCCAGTAGATCTGCCAATTCCCAGACCGTCGTCGTCTTTTCCGAAATTACCAGTGCGCTAACGTCCGCGCGCTCGATCATTTTTTTCTCCGCTGCGTACGTCGCCAGTTTGTTAATCTCCGTTTTCAAGCGCATCAAGTCCGCTGCCACAAACTCCGCTAAGTCTTCCGCCGCTCCCTTTTCAAATTCGACTCCTTGTTCTTTTCCAATCGCTCGCGCCAAGCTCACCGCCGCCGCTTGCCGGTCCGCGGCGTTTTCTCCCAGCCCGCATTCCGCCACGAGCGCCTTCTCCGCCAGCAGCTTGCCCAATTTCATCCGTTGATCCAGCCCCGTCGCTTCCACCACCAGCACCGTGAACGGCGCTGGATCTTCCAGATACGCGCCGAGTTGCGCCACCGCCTCGTCCCGGCTTTTTTCTCCGAGCTTCTCGATGGCCTCCGCATCTTCCAGGAAAACCACCTGCTGCGGCGAAAGCATCGCCATCGTTTGCGCCTGATCCAGAGCCGCTTGCGTTTCCCCGCGCCCCGCCGAATAACGCGACACCGCCCACGTCCGCGCCGCCTCCGGAACGAATCTCTCGATCAATTCTTTTCGGCCCTTGTCGCGAAGGTACGGCTCCTCTCCAAGCAAAAGAATTGCCGGGACGGGCTTCCCCTTCTCCAGCCGCGCCAGTAGCTCCTCAGCCGAAATCCGCGCCATCAATAGTTCTCCACGACTGCCGCAACGAGCCGCGCGGCAAAGTCCTTCGCCATGCGGTCCAGCGCCGGGTCCTGCTCCTCAAAAAAATTCTTTAAGCTGTTCGGATTATTCGCGTCGGTGGAAATCTCATACTGGTTCCGGAAGACAAAATCATCCGTGTGATAGAGGACCTTCCCCGTCGCGCGCTCTTCGAACGTGACCTCGCACTTCAGCGTCACCAGCATCGTCGTCGCGCGCCCCGTCGCGGTATCAAACAGTAGCGGCACCGCTTCCAGGCTCAGAACTTTGCCACGCAGCACCGCCTCGCCATCCGCCGGATTGGCCACGACCCGGTACGAGGTCTTCGCCAGAAATTCATGCACGGTAGCCGTCGTCAATCTCTGCTCGATGCGGTAGCTGTTCGTCTTGTTCTCCAGCGCAGGCACGGCAATCGTGTGAATGCTTTTCGGCAGCGAGTCGCTTCGCCCCGCCACGTGATACCCGCACCCCGCGATCCACACCGCAACACCCATCAATGCAAAAGCAATCCGCCGCCTCATGGCACGAGTTTCTCCGCCAGCTTCACCGCATTCCAAGCCGGCAGCCGAATATTATCCGCCGCCCCCCAAAACCAGAAGGTGCCGGGAGCAGATGAGTCGAGTTCCGGCGGCGACAATGCAATGGATTTCTCTCCCGCCACGCTCACATTGCTGGGTCCCGGGTCCCCTTCGGGAACGACCGCGAACTCGGCCTCCCTGCAAACTTTTTCGATGCTGCTGCTGGAAAGAACGTCAACGTGCGCGCACGCAATAAAAGTCGCCCCATAGAAAACCGGAGCGTGCACCACTTGCACTGCCGGAAGCGCGACCTTTTTATTCACACAAGTCCGTACTTCTGCGCGAATTCGCTGGGCAACGCTTCCTAGCTTCTGGCGGCTTCCTGCACCAAAGCGATCAAGCATGTTGAACGCTACCTGCGTGTCAAAGACCGGCTGCCCGAACGGTTGAAACGAAAGCAACTTTCCGGTTTGAGCTTCCAGCTCTTCGATACCTGCCCGTCCTGCCTCGGATACTGGCTGGAAGTGAACCACATCCATTCTTAATAGCCCTAGCTTGGAAAGAGCCAGAGCGAGCGCCGACGTAGCAGTGGCCGCTGCGGAAGGCACTCCAAAGAGCTTCCCTTCCACCGAAGACACTTGTTCTCGCAACGAATCGAGCTTAGGAAACCACGCCACCGCCGGCGTCCCCTCGGCATCCTCAAGCGCGGCGCCGGTGAGATCAACCACGCTGGCTCCAGTGTCGATCGCCGTCTTCAGATTGGTCCTGCTGAATTCCATTGAGCCCGTGAAGAAAATCAGGCGCGCGCCGTCGAAGCTGCCTTCTTCCACCGGCTGAATCACCGCCGGCTCCCCGCCCGCTTCCGTCAAAGTTCCCGCGGCCACTTCTTCATCCACCAGCCGCAAATCCCATCCTGCAAACTTGCTTTCCTCGAGCAACGACTTCAGCTCCGCTCCCAGCAGCGAAGACGCACCCGCAATCACAATCCGGCTGGAATCCCGTTCGAATGAAGGCATGAATCACGCGGTCCGCGAAATCATGCGATGGCGCACGAAGCGCACCAGGTGCAGCGCCCCGCCGATCGCCGCATAGCTGCCCGCCAGGATCACCAGCGCATACTCCGAATATCGCCACACTACTGCCAGGATCAGGCAGAGCAAAACAATCGCCAGCGATGGCTGCTTTCGAGTCCAGGGAATCTCCTTGAAGCTGGAGTAGCGGACTGTGCTGGTCATCAACGCACCAAGCCCAGCCGCCAGCAGGAACCACGCCACCGACCAGCGCCAGTCGTGCAGCGGTTCCTTAAATCCGTGGACCAGCGCGGCAAGCATGCCTGCTCCCGCCGGAGTCGGCATTCCCACGAAATATTTCGAACTACCTGGCGCCATGCCCTGCACGTTGAATCGCGCCAGCCGCCACGCGCAGCAGATCAAGAACGCCAGGCAGCAGACCCACCCAAACTCGCCAATCTGCTGGAATGCCACCGATCCGTCTCCCGGGAGACTCCGCACTCCCCACGCATAAGCCATCACCGCCGGCGCAATTCCGAAACTCACCACGTCCGCCAGCGAATCGAACTGCACTCCGAACTCCGTGCTCGTGCCCGTCATCCGCGCCACGCGTCCATCCAGCGAATCAAAAACTATCGCGAAACCGATGGCCTTCGCACCATGATCAAAATTCTCCCGGCCACCGAGCAGCGAAGCCACCACCGCGTAGTACCCGCACAAAAGATTCGCCACGGTGAACAAACTCGGCAGGATAAAAATGCCCCGGCGTAATCGCGCGCTCTTGATACGGCGCTCTTTGAATGGAATCTCGTGCTGTTCGGGATCGGGCATAGTTACGATCGTTTCCCCGTCGCGGTTAGATTTGCTTCAGTCGTTGCCGTGCTCGCTCCATCCAATTTACCTGCCGACGGTTTCACGGGCCAGCGCGCGAGCACGCTCGACCCGCCCTTCACATTCTCTCCCACGCTCACCAGGATTTCTGCCTCATTTGGCACCCATAGGTCCACGCGCGAACCGAATCGCACCAGCCCGATGCGCTCTCCGCGAGCCACCGTCTCGCCCTTTTTTTTCCAGGAGACAACCCTCCTCGCGATCAGTCCGGCGATCTGCTTGAACACGATTTCTCCTGCATTCGTCGAAAGCGTAAAGATATTCTGCTCATTTTCCAGGGAAGCCCGTTCCCTCATCGCCGCCAGAAATTTCCCCGGCCGATACTCCATCTTCGTAATCGTTCCCGCCGCCGGCGACCGGTTCACATGCACATTCCACACGGCGAGAAAAATGCTCACTCGCTTTCCCGGCTTGCCCTCGTGCTCTTCTTCCGTAACCACGACAACGCGGCCATCGCCGGGAGACACCAGCGCACCGGGCTCAGTGGGAATCACGCGCTCAGGATTGCGAAAGAAAGAAAAAATGAACAGCGCCAAAAACACCAAGGCGGCAGCCGCAACATTCCAGTGCAACCGGTAAGCGCCGCCGCCCAGCAGCAGCACCGGCACACCAAAGTAGTAGCCTTCTTTGACCATGCTCCCCGGAGTAGACCCCAGCATTTCCGCACGCGGCTTTCGCGCCGCGTGCGCGCATGGTCATTCTACGACAGAATCGCCCGCGATAAAGTCGTTATTGGCTGTGACTGGCGTGCGCGCGCAGGATACGCGCGGCAATCCGCTCCATCTCATCTTTGCAGTGGAGCTTCATTTTTTTCAGTTTGATTTCTTCCAGGAGGTCTTCTGAATTAAGGTAGGGCGATTGGGAGATTTTCTTGAGTTCTGCTTCGTATTGCCGGTGCTGCTCTGCCAGACGCTGATACTCGGCGTCTGTCTCGAAGGGTATGTCCCGAGGTGTCCGCTGCGCACTTGCCATGCGTTCCTCCTGACGTTTCCGTGTATAGGATGTGAGCACTACATGAACGCAAGATAGCACTTTGGTTCGCCACGTCAAGCAGGAACCTGTGGGAATTTGGTCCTAGTCCGCCAGTTTCCTCTCCATCACGATCGCGCCCTCGTCCGGATTGCGGTAGTAGCCCGCGCGGCTGCCCGCCTTGGAAAAACCATGCCTCGTATAAAACGCAACGGCAATCGCATTGGACTCGCGAACCTCTAAAAACACGCGACTTACCCGCCGGACTCGAAGTTCATCGAGCGCTGCTTTAAGGAGTTCCCCACCCTCTCCTTTTCGCCGCTGCAGCAGATGAACGGCAAGGTTCAGAATCTCGGCCTCCTTAGCTACCTGCCTCCCAATAACAAAGCCGATGATTTTCCTCTCCTCTTCGCAGACCAGCGCCACAACACCCCGCCAGCCCAGCAACTCCCGGAATCCCAGCTCCGTCCATTGGGCGGCCTCCGGCGAGCCCCTCAGGATTTCCGTCGCCGCCGCTGCATCCGCTTCGCGGAACGCACGTATCCTGGCGGCGACCGGATCCCCTTTCGGCTCAGCGACCATGCGCCGCGTTCCCCTTCCAGAGGATCTCCGCATCCGGCCGCCGCACGTAATTCGCATCCAACGCCAGCGCGTCCGTTCCTCGCCCTTCGGCCAAGGCCGCCATTCCCAGTCGCCCGATCATTGGCGCGCGCACACTCGAAACGCTCTGTACTTTTTCAAGGCGCTTCTCTCGCGCTTTCCACACCTCATCCGAAACAAGGCATTCCGCATCCATCGTAACCCAGGAGATTTTCTCACTCTTCGCCAATTCCGCCGCTGCTTCCACATATTTCCCGGGTGCAATCACCATCTCCTCCCCCAACCGCATTAAGGCCGTCCCGTTCCGCTGGTAGATCGCTCCGAACACCTGCTCCCGCTGCGCATTGAAAAATGCCGCCACCCAATCTGTTCCACCTGACGCTTCCACGGCCAAAGCTTCTAACCTCGAAACCGCCGCGATCCGTTTTTGGTAAACCTCCGACCAGGCCTTCACCGCTGTGAGCCCCACTCTCACTCCCGTGAACGATCCTGGCCCGGCAGCTGCGGCGTAGCCGTCCACCGCTCCCATTGCTAGCCGGCTTCCCGAGAGCACTTCGTTCACCGCCGGAAGCAACCACGACGAATAGTCCTCCGCGGAGTCGCGCGCTACCACCTTCAACACATCGCCGTCCCGCAGCAGCGCTACACTGCCCCGCGCATCGCACGTATCTATCGCCAGTACAATCACATCCGCATTCTACAGTACACTTCCACTCCTCAGGGAAGCCCCCAGGGGGACAGCCGTCCTTCCGTACGGGTAACGACGAATCACCATTTTCACGATTGTTTGGCGCGAGATAACTTGCTCCCGCCCGGAAAAGACAGTCTCGCCGCAGCAAACGGTCGATTCTGACCCTTGAACGGTCACTTATCCGCATTCAACTGCAGCCGAAAAAACGCCCCTTGTGAGCAATTCGGTTGCCAAATTAATACCTAATTTTCTCTAACCCCCTGATTCCACGGGATATATCTTGACTCTTGCAACACACTCCTCTATACTGGTTTTGCATCTCCTAGGGGGCATCCGAATCTATGGACTACAAGATCGGTGACAAGGTCGTTTACCCGAATCACGGTGTGGGCGTTGTCGAGCAGATCAGCTACGGAGTTTTGAACGGCAGAACCGAACGTTACTTCATGATCCGCATTGTTTCCAGCGGCTTGCGTGTCATGGTCCCGCAATCAAACGCGATGACTGTTGGCCTTCGTTCCGTGATTCGTTCCGCGGAATCCACCAAAGTCCTTGGCTTCCTCGAAACCGGCAAACTCAACTCTCACCACGACTGGAAACACCGCTTCAAGGAAAATTCCGAGCGCATGCGCACCGGGTCCCTCCTCGAAGTCGCCGTCGTCCTCAAGAGTCTGGTTTCCCTCAGCCGCAGCAAGCCCCTCTCCTTCCGCGAAAAGAAAATGCTCGAACGCGCGAAGTACCTGCTCGTCAGCGAGATGGCGACGTCCCGCAACACCACCGCCGAAAACGCTGAAGCCACCGTCGTCAAGTCGCTCGCCAAGGCCAAGCTCACGTTCCCTGTTATGACCGAGAAATTCGAATAGCCCTTGCCGCCTCGGCGGCACTTCCTTCCCCTGCGGGCAGCTTTTTCAGCTGCCCGCTTTTTTTTTCGAAGTTCTACTGCCGGAAAGGCAATTCCACGGGTCGGGCAAACGATTTTTTGTTGCTGTTGTACCAAACATATTTGCAGGAAGCGCTATCGCCAGGCTCTTCCCAGACTGAGCCATCCTCGATCGGCGCGCTCGTCAGCACGAAGGCGCCGCCGCCACCGTGCTCGAAATCAATGTCGGCACGATACCAGGATAACTTCTTCACCTCACCGTTCTTGATCACCTTATTCCATCCGAACTCACGGACCGGCCGGCTCTCATCGAAATCCCAGTGTGGCCACTTCCCGTGCTCGGTCGCATCGGCGAGCGCGGCGTTAAATAGCAAGCCGACGATTCTTCTGCCGCTGACATTCTTGATTCGCACACTGACACCGGATGGGCCGGACCGCAGGAGTTGAACGGGGCAAGCGGCGGGCGCTGGCGGGCTGGAGGCCGTGCTTTGTGCGCGCACCTGCGGGCCGAGCACAAACGCAAACAAAACAAAGCGGGAAACCCAAATCCATTTTGTCGAACCACAACTAGGCGAGCGGGGATTGATCGCTCTCGGCTGAGAATTATCCATGGTGGTTACCCTCCAAAAATGGGACGCCCGCCACGGCCAGCCGGTTACGGTCAAAGTCTTGAAACACAAACCAAGCCAGTAATAGGGATGGATTTCGCCAGTCGGCAAAGTTCCCCTTTGGTCTAGGATTGCGAACGTGCGCCAAGCATAATGCCCGCTTCGCGTAGAGTGCTCGCTACCGTTGCAGCAATCTCTGGCGCACCGGGAGTATCGCCATGGATGCACAGCGTTTGCGCATCGATAGAAATGTCGCTGCCGTCGCTCGCAATCACTATGCCTCGTTCTGCGATACCAAGCGCTTGCCACGCCGCTTCCTCGGGATTACGGATTAGCGCATCCCCAAACTTGCGCGAGCGCAAAGTGCCATCTGGCTCATATCGCCGGTCGGCGAAAGCTTCCGCGACGACTGCAAATCCGGCCGCGTGAAAAACATCCAGCATTGGCGACCCAGCCAATCCTACTAGCACGGCATCGCGGCTCCATCGCGCGACTCCTTCGGCGATCGCTTTGGCAAGTTCGCGATTTTGCACCGCTTGGTTGTAGAGCGCGCCGTGCGGTTTGACATGTGCCACACGCGCTCCGCAGCGGTCGGCAATTCTCGCAAGCGTCTGCACCTGTTCAAAGATGGAAGCGGCAATCTCGTTCAGCGGCAGCTTCAATTCCAACCGGCCAAAATTCACGCGATCCGGATAGCCCGGATGCGCGCCAATCGCGAGCTTCCAGCGCAGCGCCTGCTCGATCGTTGTCTGCATGGTCTGCTCATCGCCCGCGTGTCCGCCGCAAGCAATGTTGACCGACGTAATCGAACGCATCAAGGCTTCCTGGGTGCCATCGGCAATCGCTTCCGGCAACTCGCCCATGTCGCAATTCAGATCAATCCTTAAATCGGCGTGATCCATATCGAAGTAACCGCCTGTCGCGCAAATCTGTGTGGAGCACCATTTCTTGAAGTTTCAGCATGGATCGCGCTCCCAGCCGCTCGACCGTCTCGAACCTAATCTCATCTCGCGGCCGAAGCTGTCCCAGGCTATGAAAATCTGCCGAGACCACATTGGCAATTTTCGGATATCCCCCCGTGGTCTGCTGCTCGACGAATAAAATAATTGGCTGCCCTCCCTCCGGCACCTGCACCGCCCCAAGCGCGACGCCTTCCGAAATCATTTCTCCGCCTGCTGGCGCCGGAATCGCCGGCCCTTGCAACCGAATTCCCATGCGGTTGGACTCCTCCGCCACCCGATAGGTGCTCTCATAAAAAATCTTCTTGGCTTCCTCAGCAAACCAACCACTCTGCGGGCCGTTCGTGACGCGCAATACTTTTCGAGGCTCCAGAACGTCCAGCACCTTGTCTGAAAGCGCCCACTCACGCTTTCGAAAATTCGCGGCCCAATCGCTAGCTATCTTCCACCTGTGCGTGCCGATCTTCAATACATCTCCCTTCTGCAATGCTCTCCCCTCATGCCCGCCGAGCCCACTCAGAATATGTGTTGAAGCGCTGCCCAGAAAGAGTTCCACTTCGATTCCGCCTAGAACGCACAAGTAACACCGCGCCCCGGATTTTGTCGGTCCCAGTCGCAGGGTTTGTCCCGCACGCGCTTCAAACCTGTTCCATAACTCAATCGGCTTTCCGTCCAGCGTCGCGCCGAAATCAGAACCCGCCAGAGCTATCACCGCGCCATCCGGAAACACAAACGTCCCGCCAAGCAGCGTCATTTCCAGGCCCGCTTCCCCCTCGGCATTACCCACCAGTTGATTCCCCATCCGCAAGGAAGCCGCATCAGCCGCACCTGAAGGAGAGACTCCCAGCGGACCGAAGCCTTCCCGCCCCAAATCCTGCACGGTAGTGAAAAGACCCGGCTCCCGCACGTGAATTACGCCCATTCTTTTTCCAGCGCGGAAAACCGCTCCGCGGAAATCGGCGTAAATCGAACGCGATCACCAATGGACAAGAGACTCAATCCATCGCGGTCCGCCTGAAACATTTTGACTGGCGAGCGCCCGAGCAATTGCCAGCCGCCGGGCGTGGCAAAGGGATAAACGCCCGTTTGATTCCCGGCAATCCCCACGCTGCCCGCCGGCACCGTTCGCCGTGGGGAAGCCAACCGCGGCGTCACCAGCTCTTCCGGCAATTCCCCGAGATAAGCGAATCCGGGCACGAACCCCAAAAAATAAACCAGATATTCTACGGAAGCGTGCAACTCGATCGCTCGCGCCTCTGTCAATCCGCGCAACGCGCACACCGCAGCCAAATCCGGCCCAAACGCTCCGCCATAGCAAACTGGAATCTCCACCAGCCGCGCTTCCGGAAGCTTTACATCATCGAGCCGCGCGAGGTACCCGCGCAGAACCTCTTCCAGCTCCTCGTGCCGCATCCGAAGCGCATCGAACTTCACCAACAACGAGCAATACGCCGGATGCAAATTCCAAACGTTCGCCACGGGCTCCAACTGCAGGAGCCGCAACAGTTTCCTCACCTTTTCATTCGCCTGAAGTGTAATCCGGCTTTCCAGAGGCCGCTCTTCTGTCCGGCCTTGCCCGCGATTTTGTAGTGGCAGGTCTTTAGACCGGTCTTCTTCGGTTCGTTGCTCGAAATAAACCAGTAGCGACTGATCGCTAGCAAATTGAAATCGCGCGTTCAATCCCGGCGCCAAGTCCATAGTCGCGAAGTATACCCCAAGCACTTATTCGGCAGCCCCGCGCGCTCGCAGCATAGCTACTGTCTTGTTTTCCTCGCCGGGAAACCGCACTGCGTAGCCCAACGGAGTGCACTCCGCGATCTCACCGGGCCGCTCGTAGTGACCCGGGAGTCTCACGCGAAGCGACAGGTCCGCGCCGCGTTCCAGCAACAGCAGCGCCACCGGCAAACCCCAGTCGCCGAATTGCGTCACCGCGTGAAAGATGGGCGTCTGGCCTCCGATGCCCGAGTCATCCACCGCTGCTCGAGCATTGACGTCCGCTCCGCGCTCCAGCAACAGCTTGGCGGCTTCCATGTTGCCGTACTCGGCCGCCACGTGCAGCAGTGTTGCCCCCCGCAGGCTGAGGAGG
>Ga0137394_10000545_pt1 | contig 26334 bp, 36 predicted proteins | sample czobulk116metaG_FD_108278 | JGI IMG/M metagenome (GOLD analysis project Ga0137394, IMG submission 108278) | Vadose zone soil microbial communities from Angelo Coast Range Reserve, California, USA - czobulk1.16 metaG | ecosystem: Environmental > Terrestrial > Soil > Vadose zone | place: USA...
GAGTTGGACCATGTCAATCGCGTGTCTGGGCTCGGGAGGGCAGTGCAGCTAGTCGGGCTCTTCATCGCCGTCGCTGTCGTTGGCACCCTCGGGAAGAGTTGAGCCTAACCAAACATGCCACGTTCAACCCACCCCGCACATTAATTATAAAAATGGAACACTAGAGTGGCATCGTCAAACAAAGCATTTATTTTCTGTACTTGTATCCACTGTTAATCTAATTCGACTGCTGTCCCCAGTGTATCTTGCTTTTTCTCCCTTTCCCGCGCCATCCTGCCCTTGCCGCGTGCAAGTGTAACCTCGTTCCAGGCCTCCCTCGCACCCGCGAGCACGCCAAGATTCTCGTCATAGATCTGCTCGAACCGTGTCACCTCCTGGAAAAACGTCTCGGGCTGTTCAGCCAGAATGCGTCGCACTCCCGCGAAAAACATGTCCAGTACGGCGAGGTTGTGCAACGCGAGGAGCGTGTGGGCGGACATTTCGTGCGTGTGCAGAAGATGATGCATATATGCGCGCGTGTAAGGTACAGGCGCATGCATCGACGGAGTTTCGTCGACCCGGCTAAGTTTCAAGGGCTCGCTAGGCCGCGAGGGGGCGCAAGCCATGCAGGTACACGGGGGCCGCTTGTCGCCCTCTTCTGCCGAACAACTCCGCAACGCATCAGCAAAGGACGAAAAGTCGTGGGAATACCGCTTGTCGTAAAAGTTGTGCCCTATCTCGCGGGGTGCTGCCGCGTCGGGTACATCCGTAGGAGCTGGGAAAGCAAAGTCGAGAGCCACACCTAGGTCGGCGGCACGTTGCGCCCAATGAGCGTCAAATAGATCGATGCCCACGTCTCGGATGAGCGCGAGGATCTCGTGCGGAGAGCCCGCAGAGTGTACGACGCGTGGCTTGGTGGTGGGGAGTGGCTCGAGCGATGTGCGGATCAAAGAAATAATCTGCGTGATCACAGAAGGGGCAGGCGGAGTGGAGAAGAGATCGATCGTTGCCACGAGACCGTTCTTTATTGTGGTATTGGGAAGGTTCGGAGACAGATTTTTGTGCAAGGTTGCGAGGTCAAAGGTGTAGCCTGCCACGCCTTGATCGAGGTTGTCCAATGGTTCGATTGCTTCTGCCTCCTTGCCGAAGAGAGGCTCCAGCAAAGATCGGGAAAATGCTTGCCTCGCGGCGGGGGTGATACCTCCGGCCATATGAACCAGGACATGGGAGGTGCCGCCGGCCGCGGAAACGTGTCTGCCTGGGAGAGGTCGAAGGATGTTTGCCAGCCAGGATGCGGAACGCTCGACGCTCTTGGTCATGCGCTTTTGCGAGTATGGGCCGGATGCAAAATGAGTATCCGAGAGTGCCACGAGGACATCAGGTTGTGCGGCCAGGACATAATCCCTCCATTCGTTCGGCGTTACCTACGGGAGAACAATAATTGAGTCGTGCGAGAAAACAAAAACGGGTGACATTAAGGAGTAGAGTCGACCTTGCGTACGCCGCGCAAACAGAGAGCGGAGACAAAGTCATTACCATTCGGGGGCATGTCTCTATCGTCCGCGGGGTCCCTCAGCGACATGGTGAGGATGTGCTTCTTTGGGCGGAAACCGAGGCATGCGTGTGTCGGATATGGGCCGGGATGAAGTGTCGGAAGCGGGGGGGAGAGTTCCAAGCTGGCGTCAAGTTAGGGCGCAAGTGAGATGAACCCGATACGAGATAGCAGTTTTGAGAGGGCAACTACTCACTCACAAGGACTCGAATGGTACGTGTACCCATCTGATGGCCTCCGAATGTGCGGTGTGATCACCGGAAAGGTGGGGGACGACGCCGCGTGATGTGGAAGTTATGAGGCCGGGCGTGGGGACCTCGATGGAGGCATTCTCTTCTGGCGGCCGAGAAAGTGATACGGTGCCCAGCCTCGGAGAAAAGGTGGCAGACGCAGATTGGATATGGAATCGAAGAGTGGAGAGCTGGACGTTGAGGGTCATAATAGGCTGTACGCTCTCCACAAGTTGAGGTTGAGGATTTCGATCCGAATTATCTCTTTTCTCTGGCCCGTCATGTGATCCTACATTAATGGCTTATTCCCAGCCGGGTTAGCGCCAGGTACGTTTCGCACAGAAAACTCGTCAAACGAACGATCAGAACTGCTAAACGCTCTATTTCGATCTTCTAGAATGAACGGCACGCCTGACCGTGCACATATCACTGGCCGTCTCCGACTCTCAAGAAAGTCTCGACCGTACTGGAACACTACTCGTCTCGCGTTTCTGCTAAGTCTCAGGGAACTAAGGCAGTTCGTGTTTCGCCAAAGTCTCCTCAGACGAAGGAAAATCTGAAAAAAATACTAGCCTTGTGAGGATAGTCCTTTGCCATCGAAACCTCAGTCCACTGATCCGCTCTGTGCTCAAGGAAGCATTACTCAAATTCGGACTGCATGTTGCACAAAAGGGAATATAGGGTTGTTTCTTACAGACGCCTTTCGTCCCTGATGTTTGATCGTGGCTTATTCTTTTGGAGGTGTACATCTTACTTCATCGTGCCCCGCTGCTGGCGCGCGTGTAAGTCGCATCAAAACCAATCCCCGCGTTCGCAGCGGTGTGTCAAATCATGTGCCACAATGCCCACCCCTTGACCGACAAGATCACGCACGAACCCTCCACTTTTTCGTGGGCGAAGCCGGGTCTCATACGAACGGGAAAACGCGATCGCAGGCACCCGAGATGACCACAGATTTTGGAATTTTGCACGCCCGCGAGAAAAACCACGAAAGAAAAGGGCCCCAAGTAATAGTAATCTTTATTGCCGATTGGGACCTGTTATATCTCTCCACATCTCCGTATGTATGCTGAACCCCGCATTGATCGCGCTCTGCCCAACTCAATGCACGTCCATCGCGAGTGCAGCTGACATCCCCTGACTCCCTCACCGCGAGTTGCGGCGACGTTGGCACGGAACGACTCGGATCCAGCGCGTGTCTGACCGAAAACAGGACACGACGATTCAGCCGGGACTCACGGAGGCTTAAGAGTTCAGAGAGTTCAGACCCCAGACAATACAGCATTGCGGTGCCGCGCGGTAACGGTACTATCTGATATACGTCAGTAGAGATGCACCACAAAAGAAGATATCGTGATACTGTACGTACTTCCCGGCGCCCCTCTGACCGAAACTGGACACGACGATGCAGCTCGGAGCCTCTATAGTCAGACCCGGAACTGATACAGTGCTATACGGCAACTGTATGATACAGCACACGTACGTCAGTGGATGTAAACAGATACGCCATCCGACTCGGAGTCCTTCCGGACGCCCGCGGGCTAAAAGCACCGACATGAATTTGAAGCGCTGGCGAGGCTTGGACGCGTTTCGAAATGGCGACATCCCAACGTTGACTCTGATGTTCTTGCTATTTTTTGTGCTGCCACGCAGCCTAGCCCATACCGTACGATTTTTACGGCACTTTCTTGTTCTTTCTTTACGACAACTACCACTTGCGCCGCGGCATTTGTTGACGCTTCTCGCCCCTGTTGCGGCTTCGACGCCTCTCATCAAGTGGTGGCTGGCACGTAGGGGTCCAACCCCACTTCAAGGCTTCCTCCGAGTTTAGTCCGATTGTGCTGGATCATGACGTGGTGGGCGTTAATGTTCAACGCTCAATGCCGACTGGTGCGGGGCGCAAACACAATCATTTCTCTGCCTGTCCTATTACAGCTACTAGTCACTGGATGGGATGTGTCACCGACCCTTGATATCTGCTTCTTGTTTCGTACTGTGGACATACAGTCTCACAGCGTCACGCGCGTCATGTGGTGCAAAGTAAGCTGTATGTAGCAAGTACTATACACTTTATCATCGTGATCATGAAACATGCATCGTGTTCCGCGTGGGTCCCAAGCCTTTTATGAGTCGCCTTGCGAGCTTGCCACACTCGCCACGTCCTCGTCCATGGACTCGTCGTTCCCACCACGATCGGATTCGGTCCGACTATCTTTATCGGTATCATCCTGTGCCCGTGCCGCAGCGAACCTTGATAGTGCACCGCCACCGCCACCGCCACCGCCACCATTGCCGGCAGCATCGCCGGCACCTCCGGCCTTCCTAGAGGCCGCCCATGCATGCGCCATTTGAAGGAACTTGAATGAAGTCGGGTTTGCCTCGCGCTCGTCGTCTGCAAAGATGTAGTCGTAATCTGTCGCGTCGCAGGTTGATAAGTGTTCGATTCCTCTCTAAGCATGAAGCGACGGGAGTCTAAGCGCATACCTTCCACAAGCTGCCCGGTCTCTTCGTCGACGTAGCGCCGCTTGCCCTGCACAGGCATCATACCTTCCACCTTGGCAATATCTTCTGCCATGCCGTGCTGCTCCTCAAAGGACTTCCATACCTGTAACAACGCGACGCGCTGTCGGGCAAACATTCAAGGTGTCATCAGAGACCAAGTCGGGAGAAGGATCAGCCTGCTTACCTCATTCTTCAGACCCTTGTTTTTGAGGTCCTTGTAGCCCTTCTGGAACACCTGACGAGCCAACTCCAAGTCACCTTCGACCATCTTTGGCTCCCTCTCCTCGTCTCCTTCGTCCTCATCTTCATCCTCACGCTCGTCACGAGGCAGCTGAATCGGCTGTGCCTCAAACATTGCATACGCGACCCAGACCTTCCAGTGTCCGCTTGAGGCGGCGAGGCGTTCGTACAGTGCGCGTGCATGCGCGCGCTCACCCTCCTCCACCTCAAAATCGACGTACGCCTTCCAGAGGAGCTCCGGCATCGAGAGTGGAGTCTGTGAGACGCCGAGCTCGAAAATACCCCTGGCGCGATTGTAGTCCGCAAGCTGCATCTCTAGCTCCGCGTATTTGATCCATGCTGCGGAGTTTGTAGGGTCAAACTGTGGGATGGGTGTCAATAGACTTGAAAAGGCGAAGAAGATACGAAAAAGGGTAGCGCGCCTCGATGTACTTCTCATAGAGGGTTCGAACGCGGTCAAATTCTCGGAGCTAGGAGGAAGGCCGGTGGGTCAGCCGTCAATGGGATGAGATAGCGGACGAAAATTCCGTACATCGAATTCTAGCTGGATGTAACCCTTGAATAAAGCTTCCTTGGGGCACATTCCGATGGCCGTGCCAAGAACTTTCCGGGCAGCGGGTAGGTCGAGCCGCCGAACCTCAAATCGCGCATACATTAACCATAACTTGGCAAATGTGAATTGTTTATGTGGCACAAGCCGCATGGCTGTCTGGTATATTTCTCTCGTCCGAGCAAAATCCTAGAGGCGGTATCAATTACAACGATGCACGAGAAAGGGGGGGAGGGCAGGAACAGACCTTTGTCTCGGTTTCCTCGAATAGTGCATAATCGAGCCATAAGAAGATGTACCGTCGCCAGTGGCGCTTCTCGTTTCCTGGTGGGACTTGTGCAACCGCCCGCTCGTACACCTCACGTACGCGTGCCACGGCCTGTTCTTCCTCCCCTGCGGTGGCGCCTTCTTCTCGTAATTGTCTGTACGCACCCTCTTCGAGACGGGCGTAATCGAACCAAACATCATAATTACGGCCGTCATGTGAAAGCTCTTCCTCATACTGGATTCGACGCTTCCCAAGCACCGTGGACTCCAGAGTTGTACGTGTGCCATGTTGTTTTTCAAATTTTGTGTATATCGCATAGAGATTGGCAGATTTTGAGCGTGGGAGGCGCTCCAATGCGAACTGTATACACGCACTTAGAGAAGACACAGGGTGTAGGGATGAGATCGAAGATGAGAATGAAACCTTACCTTGTAAATTACCCTGGCGCGCTCATACTCTTTCAGGCGCGTCTCCATCTTGGCAAAAGCACCAAAGACTGCCTGGGCTTTGTCGACCTGCTCTTCCTCGTCCCCGAAGAACTCGAGCGCGGTCTGGAACACATCGCGCGCCTTGTCAACCTTGCCACGTTCCTCTTCAAATTTGCCCCATTTGACCCACACACGCGGTTCGGGGCGGACGGCGACCCAGCGCTCGTAAATGGCGCTGGCACGATCCAGTTCGTTGTATCGAGTCTCAAGCTTGATATAGGCTTGCCATGCCTTGTCATCCGGCTCCCACGCCATCCATCGCTCAAAGACCTGCCGAGCACCGGCAATGTTTTGGAGAAGTTCTTCTAGATAAACATATTTGTACCAGAGTTGATCTACGCGGGGGAGGAGGGTGACGGCGCGATCGAAAAGGTTGCGCGCATGTTGGACATTGCGTGACTTGAGTTCCGTTTCGGTGTAGGTGAGCCAGAGGGGCATGCTCCGAGGGTCGACATCGAGAGCGCGTTCAAAGATTGAGCGAGCGCGTGCAAACTCGTTCTGTGAGGCCTCCCAGCTGGCATACTGTACCCACTCCTTTCTACGATAGGTAAGGACGATGCAGAATGAAAACAAGGGAAGAATTAGGACTGACACGCTACCTCGAGTGCGACGGATGCGCTCTTCGAATTCTTTACGTTTACGACCACGGTACTCGTGAAGTTCTTCAAAGTCTTCGACGCGTTGTCTGGGCGCACGGAATTGAGACTCTTGTCTTTCTTGAGCCTAGAGATGAGGGTGAGGGCGATTGTAATGGGTAATGTAGTACTCGTACTTCTCTGAGTAGTTGTTCTGCGGTGATCTAAGGAAAAAGAATGAAGAGAAAATTCTGGAAGAGAGGGAAGCGGGGGCTGACTTGGATGGCAGCAGGTGCCCTATTTTTGACGCTGTGGAGCAGATTAAGGGACGATCGATTGGCAGATAAAATGGGGGCAGGAGGACTCACCGAGGTACACGACCTTCCTGCATTTTCGCTCGAAAGACGGGTTGGGCGGCAGACGGACGGGACAGGACAGGACAGTCAGGGCCCAACGTTCTCTGGAAAACGCGAACCCCTCGGCGCTCATTCCGGCTCAGCTCCGTCGACACCGGACCACCGGAGCCCAAGATAGCATCCTGCGAACCTATTTCCGTTTTTGGCCTGAGGGACTAATGCTATTGTGTCTTGTTTGGCCCTCCTCAGGTATTTAGACCAACGTGCGCTCCCAATCACGCTTCCTCTGCGGACTAGACTACCGCCCTTGCTGATGTGTTTTATCCGTAACAGCAACAGCCTCTGCCAGTCCGTCTTCCAGTCCCAATAACACTCGCTCTCAGAGCGTTAGTGGACAAGTCGACACTGACTTTTGTCCCAGGCGATCTATCTCTACCTAATTCCCCATCTTTTTGCACCATGGTAAGATCATCTCCCCCGTCCCCCGTCCCGTCCCCCATCTGACCCACTTTTCTTTTATCCATTTCCTACTTTCCCGTCACTTAGGTTCTAATCAGCGACAAAAAATACGCCTGGTACGTCTTTTGATCCCGTCTCTCCTATCTGTCCCGTTGTTTCTCATGCCTAATTGATCTATAGTGAAGCATGTATCAAAGGCCATCGCTCCTCTGCCTGCAAACACACAGATCGTCCTCTTTTTGAGATAAAGAAGAAGGGACGCCCCATCACCCAATGCGAGCACTGTCGTGAGCTACGAAAGACAAAACAAGTCCACGTCAAGTGCATGTGCGAAGCCAAAGAACTCCCACCAGATAAGGAACCGGCCCCTGCCCGCAAGAAAGGTGAGCCTGCCTTCAGAATCGATGTGTTACGGAAGATTTAATCCTTAAGGGACTTCCCCCCCACCCCAGGAAATTTAGCAAGGGTTTTAGCGAGCGCCGCGTTCCCCGAAGGATTGCCTCAAGTCCTCGGGGCGTCGGTTGCCACGCATTCGACTGAATTATCCTCTCCTGTGGATTATGCAAGTGAGCATTTCTTCGGCGATTCCCTCTTCTTTCCTGTCCCGTTGAAGTCGACTCATCTAAGTTCTCCCAGCCCACATTTGCCAGTGTAAGGACGGTTCAGATTGCCACTGTTCCAGTGGCAAGAAACCTAGCCGCCCTAAGGCCAAGGACCATGGATCGCCTCCACCCATTTCGCCGACGAGCGCCATGACAGTCCCTGTGCCAGTTAGCCTGCATGCGCTGCGACCCGTTCTTCCTCGCCCTCACCCACAGCCATCTTCGAACGACCACGTTGGATCCCATCCCCATCACTACAACCACCGCTTCTCCCACGGATCCGCGTTCTTCAGCCCTTATGGTCGCGCTTACGAGGAGCATCATTATTCTTCCGAGGAAGGACACGCCGACAGTGTTTCTGAGAATGGCGTGGGGACGCATCGGCCACCCGATCTTGTGGCGTGGTGTAGCGCCAGTTCGGGAAATTCACTTTCTCAGAAGACATTCCCACCTTCGTCTTTCTCAGATTTACAGGATGAGTTGGACTCGCCGGAATTCCCGGCCGGGTTCCGGGGCTTCTGTACCTGCGGGGAAACGTGTACCTGTCCGACTTGCTTACAGCACAGAGGTCCGATCGCATGGTCAAGTCAGGAGGATTGTTCTGTTCCGAGTTCATGTAATGGATGTCTGCAACATTCCGAGGTTCCTCCACCTCATCCTGCTCCAACGCCACCGACAACACCCCAAGATGGACGCATACCCCAGCAGTTTGAACCATTAGAAGAGTGGATCAAGAATATGCCGATGATCCCCCCGTCCTTTGAGGATGCCTCTAAACAGGATATCGCAGATTATTCTCTATTCGACCTTCCCCGGATCGTCGAACCTATGCCGATTACGCTTGACAGTCTACCCGATGTGTTTCACGAATCCACTTCGCAGTGCATATGCGCTGCTGATCAAAGAATACGTCTTGGGGACTATTGCGTCCGGTGTCAGCGCCGCTGTGACGATCACGAACCAGGAGGAGATCAATGCGATCTATTAGCAACCACGTTCCCGGCCGACCGCGCACAACGTTGCCTCCCATCAAATGTTCCTATGCTCTCCGTCCCCCCACCTCGCAGTAGAGCGTCCTCCACTTCGTCAGTCGCCAGTGACCTTTCCAGCCTCTACCCGCCCTCATTAGAGGACACGAGTGGTGGGCCGGCGGGCTCACTCCTTCCTCCTTCCTTATCCCGTGTGCGCCGCCTGGCTTCGGACATGACCTCGTCTCTCATGGCAGATGGTGTAGGTCCTACTTATGCGTTGTCTTACCATTCGTCCACTCCGGACCTTGCGCATACGTCGTCCGACTCGTATGACGCTTCCTATCATGGGTCCATATCTATGTTATTCTGATCATATCATTTCTTCATCTCTTCATCATTCTTGTTACGTGTGTTCCGTTACAGTACCTGGGCTTCTGGGGATCAACATGTTCGGCGCACTTGTAGGATTACTACGTAGTAGTTGCAACTTAATACATCCAATAGGCTCGTTATCTGGCTGCACATTTCAAACGTCGCAAGGTGAGTACTAGGGTCAGAGACCGGGATTCGTGCTCGTATGATTTACAGCAGTGATGTCATTTCTAATTTAAAGCAACATCTCTTACGAGCTCCCATGTCGCTCCACGAACTTGCGATGGAATCGCTCCAAGGCACCGACGTATTCGTCCACGCCCGGACAGAGGCACGTGAGCCGATAGTGGTACTGACCCTCTTTCTGCCCAAACCCACTCCCAGGCACGACGCAGATGCCGGTCTCGTCTAACAGCTCAAGCGCGTAGAGCGTGTCGGGCTGCTTTCCCGCCTTGCGCGCGGCCTCTATCGCCGCGGCGGGCAGGCGAATGCGCGGGTACAGATAGAGTGCGCCGGGCGAGTCGACGCAGGACACACCTGGGAGGGCGTTGAGGCGCGCGGCCATGATCTTGGTGCGCTGCGCGAGCGCGGCGTGCGTCGCGTCCGTCTCTGTTTTCCACTGCGGGTAGCTGGCGTCGCCGGGGCGCGGGGGGCGGACCATGCAGTCTACGCCTACCTGGCCTGCGAGGGGCGGGCAGAGGCCGACGGAGGCCATCTTGTAGAGGAGCGCGATGATGTCGTCGGGGATGTTGGTGCACTCGAAGTATCCGCCGCGACGGCCGCACTCACCCGTGACGCCCTTCGAGATGGAGTGGAAGGAGACGAGAGGGACGGAGGAGCCGAGGGCGCGGATGACCTTTTTGAACGACGTGAACGGGTGCGTGTCGCGCGCGTGCAGGTTCGACTGGTAGACCTCGTCCGCGAGCAGGACGAGGTTGTGCTGCTCGCAGAGTCGCACGAGGCGCTCCATCGTCGCCTCGTCGAGCAGCGCGCCCGTCGGGTTGCCCGGGTTGATGACCACGAGCGCCTTGGGCTCGACGCGCTCGTCGACCGCTTTACGGATCGCGGACTCGATCTCCGGCGCGGATGTTGCCCAGTCCGCTTCCTCGTCCAGGTGGTACGGGATCACTATGCCCTTGTGCGCGGCGAGGGTCGCCGTGTAGAGCGGGTATTGCGGGATCGGGATGAGGATGCCCGAGTTGGGGTTCGAGATTAGCACCGAGATGAGCAACGTCACACCTGCGGACGCGCCCGCGGTCAGGAAGACGTGGTTTGGGTCCGAGGGGTAGCCATCTCGTTCTGGGTTAAAGGCAGGGAGATGAGCTCTGGGCGTGGGTTGGGGGAAAGAGGAGAATGGGAGAGGGTGGGGAGGATTACAGCAAGGGTGACGACAGAACTGACCTTCGATGAACCTCGCGACATTCTTCCGGATGAATGAGACGCCTTGGCTGTGCGAGTAAGCCCCGATGGATCCGATCTCGCCTTGGAGTTCCTTTGCTCGGGCGATAACATCTTCGGGAAACGCATCTCTTGCCAGCTCAGCGAGCTTAGGCCATTCCATCAATGCCGCCACCTGTCACAATCACACAGCACCATCGCCACCAACAATAACAACAACAACAACAACAACAACGATATTCCCGAAAACGCATAAAAGCAAAAAGTTAGATACCCAGAACGTTAAACGAGTCAGCGCATCGAGCGGCCAGAAAGAAACGGTGGTGGTAGACCCCACCTGGCGATTGAAGGTGATTGGAGGCTGATCGAGCCCGACTTGCTGCGGGTTCCCGATGTTCGACGAGATGACCTTGTCGAACGGAAGATCGTGTGAGCCAGTTTTGAGTCGCACGCGATATTCCTCGGCCTTGATGGCCAGCTCGCCGCGCACGGCGTATTGAACGTTGAGTATCGCAGGATTCAACGCGTCGACTGTGAGCCCTCTCATGGTTGCGTTACTGCGACTGCTAATGTTGCTGCTGCTGCTGAGAGGAATACGGGAGAAAGAAAGTTTTACGACGCCACGAGGCAGGGAGAACCCGGATATACTCTGCAGCATGGGCCACGATTACGATCGTTGAAAGTCTGGCCTCACACAAGGGGAGAGCTCGGAGTTCGCATAACGGGGGCTTTTAAGCGACGCGCTTGCATGGTGCATGGTGCTCTGGCAATGCGGTGACACGCAGATCATCGTCTATCCCGTTATGTCGCCCAGACGAGTGGATTCATGTCATTGTAATGTCCGAGAGTGCAAAGCCATGACAACTGCACAATTTCGTGCCCCATCCCCCTTCACAGTCACCCAGCGACCTAGTCGCGGCTCTTGACCAACCCCGGCCACTAATAGACATGGTCCCGACTTTCGCATCGATACCCCGCTTGCGATATGGGGCGCATCCTCACTGGTCCGCGTCCACATCCACGAGGTTTCGTCCAATAAACCCTTCCCAGGAGATACGAACTGCAACGAATTGATGACTCCTGGGACAGGGAAACTCCCTATAGGAGAAAAGGATTTTATCTTCGGATCAACCTTCCATAGACGAATGTGGCCATCCCATGACCCTAGACGAACGTGTTCATTCGCGCATCACAAATCCAAGCGCATATGCTTACCGGAAGCAAAGAGATCAGAGTAACGCAATGCCCCCAAAGCCGTTATCCAACGTGGTGTACGAATAAGGCCCTCTGTCTCCGAAACCGTTTCAGTAAAGCCATGGGCAACAGCTTGCGTAAATATGGGTTTCTTCCTCTGAGTCGTCCATAAGCATATTGATCTAAGGAGGGCATCAGGGGGCATCCGAAATTCGTCCGTGATGAACTCACCCGCTGTCACCACCACTAAGGAAGGTCGACTCATCGATCATGGCAACGCACTCGAGACACCCTTCAATGCACTTTTTCTCCGACTGACCCTCTTTCTTCCTATCATTTCGATCCTCTTCATCGACATCCGCGAGTCCGCCACCCTCCAAGAGTTCTCTTACCGAGCTTCGACCGCCCCCGCGAAACACGAGCTGGGTTTCGTCTACGATCTTCCAAAAACGGACCGTTTTGTCTCTCCCGCCGACGCTGACCGCGGTTTCTGCGCGCAACGCATCGAGGTCGAGGATACAATCTTGATGGCCAAATAACGTCTCCACATATCCCATTACAGATAAGTCAAATAATTTTATCGTGCGGTCGTAGGATGCCGTGTATAATTGCTGCGTCCCCTTCCGGAACGCTACAGACTAATCCGCAAACGGATGTGATGCGTGAATGGACCGCGACGTTGGGCGAGATTGTAACACGCACTGATATGGTGTCACGGTGACCACCGAAACCTCTGACCCATTTGCCTTTCTCGGCATCCCATACGCACACTCTGCGATCCTTGCCCGCGCTGGCAAGGTACATCCCGTCATCACTTAGGGCAAGGGTGAGTACCTCGTCAGTATGCCCAGGCGTTTCTGCCACAGTCGCCTTCTCCTTGCCCTTGCCGCCTCCAGGTCGTAATTTTGGGAAGGAAGCAAGCCTAGAACCACTGCGCAAGTCCCATTTGATGATGGACCCCTCTTTTCCTGACGTGAAAAGGAAGCGTGCATCGTTAGAAGCAACGGCAGACGTGACGGAAAATCTGTGGCCCCGTGTCCGAAGTGTAGGCGGGGATCGAGAAACGTCAAGCTACAGGGGAATGAGAAGTTGGCACACACATGTACACGTAGCTATCATAGACTTCGAAAAGTACTCACAGAGTCGGCCACAAATATGTGTAACTTGCCCGCGTGTTCGAGGACATCCTCCTTGAGGCGAGCAGAGATCAGCTCTTTGTCGATTTCCGCCGCGTCGACCTCCCCATCCGCTGATTGTGCAGGAAAATAACGTGAGAAATACTATGGCGATGAACTGAGGGAAGAGACGCACCGAGGCCCTCCCTAATGGATTCAAGATAAAGCTTCGCCAGACGAAGTCTCTTCTCTGCAGGCGTCTCGCCCGCATCCTCCTCACCGCTCTCGTTGGGGTCCACCTCGTCCGCCCTCAGGTCCAGATCATCCAAGGCCTCAGGACCGCTTCCCTCCGAATGCAATTCCTCGTCGGCCGCGCGAGACTTTCCTTTCCCATTGGCGGATATGCGACCATTGCTTGTCTTTAGAACTTTTTTACTGGAGGAGGGCCCCGAGTCTTTGAGAGTTACGCGCTTCCGCTTGCGCGTTTTTGTGGCGAAGAACGAGTCTGGCATGGCGTCGTTTTATGCAAAGCGGCGGAGACGCTCGCTGCAGCTTTCGGGTTGAGCGCGTTTCGCAAAAAAATCTTGCAAATTATCTTCGGAAACAGCCGAACTCGAGATCCAGATCCATCCCATTATTTTCCGCCTCGGGGTGCAGAACTCCATGTAGATGACAAGTTACGCTACGCTACAGTTCAAAGCTTGTGGTTAGGTATATGATTACAGTTGGCAAAAGAATATCTATGTACACAGATCACAGTCTGGGTCCTGGTTGAGTTTGATGATCTCGTTTTCTACGCGCGCGAATAGCTTTGGCCACTCGACTGTAATTATCACGCCCCAACTTTTCTGATATCCAAAAGCCTACGTCCACCAGAGCCTCGAGGTCGCCAGGCGCAGAGTAAGGAGAATCTTGCAATGCGTACAGAATATCTTCTGTTGCCACATTTCCAGTCGCACCTGGTGAGTACGGGCATCCCCCGAGACCACCGATGGAACTATCAAGGGTACGGATACCAGCGGACAGTGCAGCCATGGAATTCGCGACTCCCATGCCGAAAGTATCATGGAACTGAAAAAATAGATGAGAAGGGCGACGACGGGAGGTGGACTGGCTACACACGTGTCCGGCCAGCTTTTCTACTGGATTCGCGCCAAGAGTCACGCTGAGCATCTCGCCCACACTCGTTGGGTTGCCCGTCCCCGTCGTGTCCCCCAAGCTCACCTCATAGCAGCCCATATCCAGGAGTTCCTTCGTCACGTCCCGCACGTTCCGGTAATCCACCTTGCCGCCGTACGGGCACGTAATCACGACGCTGACATAGCCGCGCACTCTGATGCCCCTTTCGAGGGCACTGAGAACGACGGGCGCCAGGCGCTTGAGCGAATCGGTCACCGTGGCGTTCGTGTTTGCGAGAGAGAACGCATCAGTGGCGGCCGTGAAGACGGCGATCTCGTCGACTGGGGGGTTGTCCGGGTGCGCAGCGAGGAGACTGAGGACATTCTCGAGGCCTTTTTCGTTTGGCACGAGCACTTGGTACGTGACGCCGGGGAGCTTCTCCATAGAAGTCACCACCTCGGCCGTGCCAGCCATCTAGGCCTGATCTTAAGTACATAGAACGTGTGGGAGGGGAAGTGGAACACACCTGCGGTACCCACTTTGGGCTGACGAAACTCCCTGCCTCGATCACCGTCGCGCCTGCTTGGGCGAGCCGGTTGATGAGCCCTACTTTGACTTCTGGAGGGATGACTGCCTTTTCATTTTGAAGCCCATCCCGGGGGCCCACTTCAACGATCTTCACAGGGATTGTTTTGCCAGCGGAGGTAGCGTAGGCATCACTCTGGACCATCGGAAACGAGTGCCGTGAGAGAGCGGGGCGGGACGAAGGTAGCATAGCCCTTGCTGGACAGAAGGTCCTTACGGCTGCTCTGACAGACATGTTGTGTGTGTCAGGAGCAGGAGTGTGTCAGGATATCAACTTGAAGCTCCGTCGCGTGAGCAAATTGTGGTGAAAGTGCCGGGCCGGAATTGTCTGTGGACATCTGTTCGGACTATAAGAGCGTCACGTAGAACAAACAAATGATCCCCACTCGGCGCCTCCAATCTTCACAGAACGTCAACGTTGAACGATGTTTGGTTGCTGTGTAGCTGGAAGGCTCTTGCAGACGAATCTGCAACAAATCGACGAAACGAAGGCCGCTTTCGAGCTGCCTGCAGCTGAGACCATCAACCACATCTGTGTGTTTCTCCTTGGCACAGGTGCGCACACCGTTGTTTCTCAGGGGTTCGCCAATGCTGACCCTTAGGTTCAAGTACCGTTCCCAGATGGATACGGCGCGACCGTCCACTTCTTCTGGCCGGGTAAAGGCTTTCAGTTGCTTGGCATGTGCGTCCTTTCCGATTCCGAGTCTCTCGTTATCATCGGCTGTCCATCGTTTACATTTACCCAATGCGCGGCCGCGGACACGTTACAGGTTATCAAATGAAAAACCATCAGCAATCTTTCGTCTACGCGGGAATTTCGTGTCTCAATCTTCGTCATCTCAAGCGGCGTTCTCGAACCCGCAGCAGCCGACAACAGGCGCGGGCGGCGTGACGGCTGTTCTGGGAATCTCGATCGAGCCTCTCCCGCAAATTCTAGAACAAGTCAGCTCTCTGCCCTCCGCGATGTCTAGACCCGCGCCTGCCCCATCGGATGGGGTGATTCTAGCCGAAAAGGTCGTCAAGCACTTGTTCAACTACGTCTCCGGCTTCGTGTCGGGGGCTGGCACTTCTCTCTCGCCGGAAAGCATAGTCCCAATGAACGTGATTGCGAGATGGTACGAGAGTTTCTTATCGAAGGTCAGGGCTGGCGGGATCGGATTCTTGGACAGGCAGGACTAGTAGGTTTGATTACTCGTACCATAGTTTGCGTTTTGCACTGTTCTGCTGGGGATGTCTATAGATCGATCTAATCTAATCTAATCTAACACCCCATGACGGCATGAATCTCAGGCTAGTACAAGGCACTCGCAGCAGTGGGCATTTCCATTTGCCACTGACTCTTCCCCTCTCCATTCGACTTCAAAGTCCCCAACTTTCCGATAAAGACCATGGAAGTCAGCGAGGAGGAGACCATAACTATCCTTACGTCCATGATGGGCGATGGAGATCCAGAGATTGCGAGGCGAGTCCTCCGAAAGCACAACGGCGACGTGCAAAAGGCCGCGACGTCCATCCTAGAGGGAGACACTGGGGCTGAAAATACTTGGCCTTCAGATTTTAGAAGCCCAGCAGACGTCTCTATCTCCGTGGCCGGTCCAAGTACTCCCCCTCGTGAGCATAATGATCGTAGTGTCCTTCAAGTTGTTCAGAAACCTTACTGCTCTCCTAGCTTCCAAACCTGAGAGGGAAAAGAGCCCCATAGACCTTACGGGCGATGACGATAATAACGCCGAACTCAGACGAGCCCTGGAAGCGTCTCTTGCCACGGCGTCCTATAGCCAACATGCACCTCAGTTTGGCCCCAGTAATAGGGCGCCGGATCCTAACTGGGCTATGGTCCCTTCGAACGTGGGCGCCATCTCATTTTCTAGGGGATGCAAATGATCACTTATTTCATCACTAGGTAGAACAACCCTCCGGCATCTCACAGGACGATCACTACTTGAGTCGGGCCATTCAAGAGAGCATACGCGAAACGTACAACGACCAGGAAAGATATACAACCCTGAGTCTTGAACAGCTCGCTAGGAAAGATAACCGGTCAGTCTAGTTTGTCTCAGATGGCCTTCCCTTCTGAGTCTCTGTGTTGTGGAATAAGCCCAGTTGCGATCAGGCCCACCCAGGGTTCGCTGGTATATGCCGCTCTTATTTTCCAAGGGCTGTATTACGTTCCTCAAGTACGGAAGAGCATCGCCAGGTGGCGACCGCAGCCGGAACGCCCAGATGCTGAGTTTGTAACTCCACCTACTAGTGGTGATGGTCCGCCTGCTGCCGTCTCGAGTTAAATTGACTGCATACTGACGCCAGCTCAGAACTCCTCATATGGACGTTGGTCGAGAATTATACACATATGGACCTCGCTGTGATCGGCGAGCTTAATCTTGATTCATGCCTTGCTGCGCTCCAACTCAATCCGCCCTCATATTCGACTGCTAGCCCTGGGGAACTTTCTTACGGTAGAAGCGTCTTCGCGCAGCTTGCCATGTGTTGATTGCTGGACAGATTTCCTCCAGAGGGTGACTCTCACAATCGAGGCGTCGCTGCATAAAGACATTGCGAAGCAGTCACTCAAGTGGCCAAGGTAATAATGCACCATTCTTCTTCCAGAAATATGCGACCAACGACGTTGATGCCAGGCTTTTCCACTTCCGCTACGGACCCGCCCACGCCCACCCAGACCCCTCTCCATTTGACCAACGGCAGGACATGGCTATCGTGAAGGTTGACATCCGCGATGACAACCATTCGGCAGATTTGGTGTCCGCATTGTCAGCCAGGATGGCGCACAGCGAGATTCCTTCGAAGCAACAGGTCATCTTTGAGCCCTCGGACGTTGTGACCTTCCAGCTTGTGCGACACGATACACTTCCATCTTATTCACGGACCCCTTCCCTGCCACGACAACCGTTTCGGTACCCAAAGCACATATATCTCGACCAATACATGAAAGAGAATGTCGAAATTTCTTCCGCCAAATGGAGACAGCAAAAGGAAATTGCTGAGAGGATCCAGAATCTGACACTACGGGAGAATGCTCTCAAGAGGCATCAGGCAGGCATCTCTGTATTTCGTATTTTCTCATCGGTCGACCTGACGTGTTCTCGCGTTAGAACGTGGACGTACTCAAGTCCCTTCAAGCTACATTGCATTATTATGAACACGTGGCAAACAAGGAAACCCCGGAGCGTGCGGCCGCGATTGTCACGCAGACCCAAAAGCTGAGAAAGATAATCGCCAGAATTGAGAATGAGCTCGAGAGTGAGTCCCAGACAGTCCTGGCGCTTGCGAAGAAGTCACCGCGCCTCAACGACACTTGCAGCTATCCAAACCCAGAAGGAAGACCTAAAGGGTCAACTTTCACGGATATTCGAAGGCCCAGAACTCAGAGAACATAGAGTATGTTATCCTGTTGTATTTTCGTCTCGCTAAGAGGGCTTAAGGATTCGGGTAGTACGATCTTCGGGTTGTCCTCATGCACGACGGTCTGTATGGACGCATGCACCTTTATTCATATGTAAACGACAATGGCACGTGGTGGAAGACAGTCGATTGGGACGTCACGGAGGCGAGTTGTCGACATCTCACTTCGGAAGACCGTCTTTATGTGTTCTTCCACAGGTTCCGGAGGAGACCGTTCTAACGGACGCGACCGGCTTCCACCTTGGTGCAGGCCCTTACATGCTCATCTATAGCCGCGCTGTTCCAGAAGGGGACCAAGAACCCCTGCCATGGCCAGAAGACGTTGTGGTACGTGCACAACCCCCCTCCCCCCCTTCTTGTCGTCCCGGCATCCACATAACTGACTGTGTTTTCTCTCGACAGGGAGACGTCCAGCGCCACAACCAGATATTCCTTGAGAAAGTTACGCCAGACGTTACGCCGGACGATACGCCGGACGATACGAGTGGAACCGTCGGAGCATCCATTCCGTCATCTACGTCCGCATCCGGCTTCACCACACCATTCGAAGGGCCCATCACGCCTGGGGAAGCTATGGACGTGTCCAATTGAGGACTACGAGAAACTGTAGATGGGAGTACATTGCACGTCAGCCCCGGTAATGGTACCGTTGGGGGACATCACGCGCAATTCCCGCGTTGTTATTTCTTTGGTTATTGTCGAGTACAACCATTCTTTAATACATTTGGACAGGATTACAAACTTCCCCTGGGACAGATGAGCTCCTCCATAGATGACTTTTGGGCGTCAGTCAACCCTGTCCTTCCTCGTTACCATGAGCGTTACTCTTGTGCTTCGGCGTGAACGTCCACGACTCTGGAGCCGGACCAAGGAACATCTCAGATATTTTCACCCAATCGCGACTATCGCCACTTGCGAGGAGCGTTTCTTCCGCATCCATCGAAGAGTAAGTAACTTTGGCATGAATGAGAGCTTGCTATTTTCGACCCACCGAGCTCATCACGCCCGCGGAAAAGGGGGGCGCGGTCGTTAATACGAGGCGGGAGGTGCTCAAGAAGCCCAACGGGGACGTAGCGGTACTGGAAGGATAATGCCTCGCAGAGGTAGCGACGTGTAGTGTTGACACCAGCTGTATCAGTTCCAAAGTGACTGTGGGAGGAATAGTCCATATCAAGGGACGGTGCGTGGAAAAAGTAAAGGCCAACGTACTCCAGTCCAAACTCGGCGTACTGGGCACCCAGCGCGTGTCAGCTAGCAGCATGACGGGAGGTGTAGAAGATTCGTGGAAGCTCAACTTTTCGGATGAGCTCCAACCGCTCTCCAGAACTGATGTCCCACTCTCTCCGTTCCTTGATCTCGGTGAAAATCCAAGGCTTGATCAGCGCGCCACGGGCGATCATGACGCCGTCGACGCCACTGCTCTCTACCTTGGACCAGTAATCTTGAGCGGAGAAGGCGTCGCCGCCACCGAAGATAGGGATCCGTGGCACTGGCAGTGTGTGCGTCCGTCCCTGAATTAAGAAAAAAACCGATGGATGATAGAGTGTACAATTGTATACGCACGGTCTTCCTCGGCTTCACGTGCGCGAACAGCGTTGACACATTCTCGGATGTAGTCCCAGTCCGCCAACTTTGTGTATCGCTGTTGTCTCGTCCGCCCGTGCAACTGCGGCCGGAGTTGGGTGAATCGTATCGCACACGAGAGAGAGGAAGGTAGCTGGAGTCGGGCTCACCGTCATGGCCGCCACATTCCATTCGGCACTGATTCTGGGCATCAGTTTGTGGGCCGTGTTACGACCTTCTTTGACGCCCGTCCGCATCTTGACGGTCAGAGGTATCTCGCCGAGGGCTCGGTTCATTCCTATCAGGATTTTCCCGAGTTTTCCCGCAGCATCTAGCACTGCGAGTGGCGTGGTCAGTCAATGTTTTACTACTGCAAGCCGGATACCACAAAGAACGTACGAGCCGATCCACTGCCGGTCCGGAAAACAAGGTCGATTGGACAACCGCAGTTCAAGTCCATGAAGTCGATGCCGCCCCCGCATTCTCTCGCTATCACTTCTGCTGTGGGGATGAGCGTGGCAGGTTTGCTTCCCGCGACTTGTACCCCAAACATTGTCTCGGAGGGATGCCGTCTGACCAAGGACCACTCTTCCTTGGAACCAGAGAGGATGGACGTCGACAGTCCCACTAACTACCCCTTGAGTATTCCCAGAAAAGAGCATCTATGGGGAACGCAAGCACTCACTTTCTCCGCACGTAATGTCGGCACCGAGTGAAACGCAAAGTCGTCTGAACGGCTAAAATCTAGATTGAGAAAATGCGATGGGATGACCAAACTACAGTACTACACGCACAAGATTTCCAACTGTTGTCAATGGTCCCATATCTAGAAGGTGTAGAATGTTTATCCAAAGAGGGTCCCTACGGAGCGAGATCACTTACAAGTCTTGTCTGACCAACGTAGCCGCCTTTTCTCTGAAAACCTGAAAGGGACGTCTGGGAGATCGGCTTGTGCAACGGCTTCGTCTGAGGACCATTTTGTTGGCGCAGGAGGGACAATGCCAGATGACGCCAACGACTCGGGATGGTGTCGTAGTGACTGAGATTTCGATGGCTCGTTAGTGCTCAGTGCAGCATCTGCATCAGGAGTCGCTACAGGGGCCACGCTCTCTGTCTCCATAGGGCCTCCGTGGTCTTCCCCCTTGCTATCTGGATCGCCGACCATTGCCTTGAGTTCTTGAAGGTAGCCATCAGAAACTGGCAACGGAAACTGCATTTGCTTTATTGCATATCATGCTTCTGATGCATGTGGGAGATAAGGGCCTACCTTTTTCGACCTGAGAAGCTTGAGTGTCGCTGGAGAGACAAAGTTGAGCTCTGTATTTACGGCCAACGTTGCTTTCTTCTTTTCTTCGTCCTCCACCAACGAGACCGTCCCGTCCTCGGCTCTGCGCGCGTGGCCACCAAGGAATCTGCATTTCAATCCAATGCGACAAGAGCCCGTCGCCTCGAAAACAGGACACCGGATCGGGAAGTCGACGGAAAGCTGCTCCGACTCGTCTGTAGAATTTGGTAGGGACACGAACGGGGGCTCATCGCGCAGCGTGGTTTCAGTCGGGAAGAAAATATCCTTGGGTTTTGCCTCGAGGTAGGCGGGGATGTCGTGCGAGAGGCGGCACCTTGGAGGAGGGAGAGAACAAAGTCAGCAAAGTCATGCCCGACGACGATTGAAAATGTGCAGTACTATACGCACTGTTCGCCAAAATCACATTCCCCGGAACCAGCGAACCTCCAGCAGAGGTCCACCTCGTCCCGGACTTTCGCCCAGCGCCTCCCCTTGTTGGAACCGCGTTGCGCCTTTTTCTCCTCCTTGGTGAGTTTCCGCCGATCGGAGCCACTCAGCTTTGGTTTTTTGGGAGCGCCATCGTCCTTGACATCGGTCTCTTGCTTGCGTTTTTGTGCTGCGTGATTAGTCCCTTCCTCTGCCAAAGCGTCGTCAATCTGGGGTCGCAAGTTTTCTGGCGCTGAGAGCAGGTATCTGATATAGTTGTCCTCGAATGAAAAAAAGAGAGAAAGGCAGAGTCACGACAGTTGTACGAACTCAGCCTTAATGGGGGCAGTGCCCGCGTACAGTGTAGTTACGCTCATACAGCCGAGCACGATGTGATGATGATGATGAATGATGACAGTTTGACTTTGCGGTACTACATCTTATCTTATCATCTACCAACTCCACTTCCCTTGTCATCGCCTGGCACATGGTTCCGTCGAGCTATCCATGATTACCTTCAACATCTCTGACCCCACCTTCCCTGCTTCCTCGAACCGTGACTCAAAAAAGGCGGCCGTCTCCTGAAACCTCGACTTGTACAGGTCAAAGTTGCCAAACGAGACGCATTGACTCCACCCGCGTGACGCCACCACGAACTCGACATCATCGTATCGGTGCGATACATCATACAACGCGGCATGGATGGCGGCATCCAGCCGCTCGTTGGACCGGAATAGGTATTCGGCGACCCCGAACCACATGCGGAATATGGGCGTGGCCGCGAGTTCGAGGTGCTTGAACGGGTTGAGACCGAGGCAAGCCCAGCAGTCTACCATCGCGAGTAACGAGAGGTGCGAGTTCGCGATGGGGTGATTGCTGTTCGTATGTGGATCCTTCCTTGCCAGGCTGAACTGATCCAACACGCTCTCAGACAAGAGAATCGGCCTCCGAACCGAACTTTGGGCATCGCCGAAAACCGCGTCTCTCGCGTCGTACAAGCGCTTGCGAAGCCCCTCCTCGTCCACCGCAAGCATGAGCTTGAAGATGTCCGTCGTGCTTTGGGCGTATTGTTTGATTTGCGTCCTCGCCGATGGGTTGAGGATCGCCACGCCGGCGTACACGTGCCATTTGTTCGAGAAGATCCGTAGCATGATGTTGACCTTCACCGTCTCGATGCCTCCGACGTAGTATCCATGTTCCCATGGGTATGATGAGGCGCTTGCCCACGCCGTTCCCATACTTCGTGAGAAATTAGACACGATATCCATAGCGATATCAGCTATCAGACGCACGTGAGAAATGCAGCATGAGTAACGGCCTGTGTGTTGGCGGTCACCTCGTCATGTTCTTCGTATGACATGTAAACGTGGCGCGACTCGAGAGGTCTCAAAATGCTCTCAACTAAAGTGAGCGCATCGTCGGGAGCCCTATGTTTGATCAGGACCTAAAGAAGGTAAATAAAGTTCTCCTCGGTGTATAGTAAGCATATGCACCAGTGGCTGGCCCTTGGGTGGCACAGTCGGGCCATGCAACGAATGGCAAGAAACGATATGCACATCTTCTGGTAGATATTGCTCGAATGCTGCGCGCTCTGGTGCCTTGACAGACGTCTGACCAGCGACGATGGCCCCGACCTTGGTAGCTGGTGACCATCTAGCTCCGAACGACGTCGACGTAGCTGAGAAACTCACAGGGTCCGTACTGTGCGACAACTCTGTTGATGTGCGCCGCCTCAACGGAGTACAGGATAAAATCCGACGTTCGTGAGACATGGTGACCGTCGCGTAAAACGTTTATCCCATGAGTGTCTGAGAGACGGGTGTCAAAAGGTCGTGGTGCAGATAAGGGGCTTTGGTAGGTATTACCCTTATATGCGGTTCTCAACACTTCATACATTTCGGGAATATCGCAGACGTTGATCCTACAGAGCTCTCTGACTAGACATGCAGCGAGGAGAAAGATGGCTCACTTCTTCCACCCGGCGGCTGAGAGACACCTAGCGTACATCTTTCCCATCGCGCCCATTCCAATAAGCCCAATGGTGGGTTGTTCTTCCACTGGAGCATCTGGCGTCACGTCCGGACGTATCATGCTGTAGAGGTGCGGTGGAGGATAACGGAAGGTTCCCGGGGAATCACCAGCGCGTGATATCACTCGGAGTCAGTCAACGGTGGCTGTACTAGTTCACATTCGGCCAATTGAGAGAGGATAACATCGAGAGGAAGACTCATGTGTACAAGACCGTACAGAGGGCACAAGAACTACACTGGCTGGGTGTGATCGGATCAACACATCGGACCGAAAGTCTGTAAGGTCATGAACGCGATATGTTTTGGTACTGCAACGACGCAGAGTCGTATTCCTTCTGAAATATGCGGTGTCTCTGATCCAACATATATCTATGAAAATCGATTGAACGATCAGGATTCCCTCCGTCGCGCTAGAATGAAAACCATTGCACGCACGTCATGAGCTCTGTCACGTAGTCTCTCACCAAACCTACACTCTCCGGGTCCATCGTAGACCCCGCGATCATGGACGGCAAGCTCACTGGCAGTGAGTGGTATTAGGGTTAGCGACCAGATTTTGCCGAAAGTTAAACAGATGACAAACCAATCATCCGTAGGAGATGCTCGGCGCCGTAAATGGCGCTCATCTCGCGCTCTTGGTTGAGCTGCACGGTCGGACCCGTCACATATCGCTTGCGCATTTCCGCGTACTGCGGCCGCTCGAAGCGGTAAAGCAGGTTGGATCCCAGCGCCTTATCAAAGTACACCTGCAAGCCTGATACAATAGTCGGAAGGACCACTTGCGGGTCACGGAGGCTGGGGTGAACGAGGACATCCTCAGATGAAATAGTTCGGAGAGACGGAGAGACGGGAGGCACCGTACTTTGGTGGGGGATTATCATGAACGTGTTGCTTGAATTCTTCCAGTATTTCCGCGATAGTGGGACTTCGAGGTAGTGTGACCAACTGACGGCGGGAAAAAAAAACAAAAAAAGGATGCACGGCGGAAGTGGTGGCTCAGAAGGGCTGCAGAAGCGAGCGATGCGAGATGGTCGGGGGTTGGAGAGAGACCCTCACCTGGTTGTTCTTCGTCACCGCCTCCCAATCGTCCACGAGGAGGACTTTGAGCGTGTCCGGCACCACCAGTCGCATCTCCGGCCTTCGCGCCCCGTCGTCGTCATCGCGCCCCCTTTTGGTCCCGCGTCCGCCCTCTTTGCGTCGCCCTCCTCCGCCAGTTTGCGCGCCACGAGCCGAGGTGGAGGTTTTCGACGCAGAGGCGCTGGCGGATGTGGCTGCAGCTTGCGCCCGCGAAAGGTCCTTTTGAAGGGACAGGTTAGCCTCGTTGAATTTGAGGAGGCGCGCCGTGGGGACCCATTCGTCCCAGCTACACGAAAAACACGAAAAAAAAAAGTCAGAAGCGAGGCGAGGGCGCGGGCGGGTTGAGAGACGCACGTCTGCTTCCAGCCTTTGTAGTGTACAAAGTAATGTGGCCCGACGGTGTCCAGTTTTGTGTTCGTTTCGTCCCAAACCTCGCATTTGAGGACTTTAGCTTCGTAGATGAGGGGTCCGTGATAGCAGAGCACGCGCTCGTTGCCAGAGAAGGATGGTGCTGACATAGCCGGCTACGACCAAGTTAGAGCCTTGTTGACCGTGTGTGATGCCCAGGGATGTCGCGGTGAGGCTGAGACGGGACGCGACCTAGGTACTAAAAGGAGACGCCTGGACGTTTTAAGTCTGGTCGCTCTGGGGCGTGGCTACGAGCTGCGTATCGTAGCTGCGAGTGAGCGTTTCTGTTACGCGTGCACAAGGTGGATGTATAAACGCTCGCTCGTAGACAGCTCGACAAATTATTGACAAACGGGGTATTACGATATCTGTACATGTACACTGGCTCTCCTCCGAGTCGCTCCTCACCCAAAATTTTCGAATCGTCGTTCAAAAAGCCCGATGATGGCACAGCTTCGTCGCACATATGAAAAGTTATGAAATCAGTACCCCCTCCCCCCTCTCGTCCACCAAGACCAACTTCGCAAACTCCAAAATCCGAATGGCTTCCACATAACCTCCCGGATCTTCGGTGCGTCTGCCTTCTTTGTACTCCCACTGGCTTAACGTTTGACGGACCCACATTGCTCGGAGGGCATCACAATATACCTTCATATAGTCGATGTCTGTGAGCCTACTTTTCGAAGCAATGGCGATCGGTGCGAGCGACGAGGGATCCAAGGGTGTCATTTCGGTCTCTCTGTTTGGAGGGAGATAGCCCGACTCGAAGACGCCAGCGGACGAAATGATCCCTCCTTGCGATCCAACATGTTCCGATCGCGGAGCGGCATGGAACGATAGTGACAATGGCCCCGTTGCAGAGCCAGGCGTTTCCGAACAAGATCTCAAAAAGGTCCAAAACCGTCGAAGTGAACTGTGAGTCCAGACGATGTCCGACGCGTCGCTGTTCGTTGATGTGCGATTGCCAGTGGGTCCTGGCAACGGTAGCGACAGGTGGCCCCCCAAAGCGACGCTTGCCCTGGAAACGCCGTCCCAAGGTGGCACCCCACGCACGGGTATCAGCCAGGCAAGGCGGACATATGCGGACGAGAAGAGAGCCTCGATAGAAGACGCGATTTGTGGCGGAATCGGCACGAAAGAAGGGTGAACACCAAGTGGGGCAGGCGCCGAGGCGGGATCCGATGACTTGAGAGGGGCGGGAACATAATGGGGCTTGGTGGGTCGTCGTAAGCATACAGAACAACGTCTCCGAATGGATCATCGAGTACCAGGGGTATGAGCTCGTCAAGGGGACCCGTGTCTACCTCTACCTTCACACGCTTTGTCGGAGGCCGACTTGGAGATGAACTGCCCAGCGACCAACGACGGTCGCGACCGCCCTTCGGAACGGTAGGCTCGCCGACCGGGGGACATGAGCGTAAGGAGCAGAACAACATGCTTTCGAATGGATCCAGATCGGCGGCACAGAATTCCTCCGATTCGGAGGGACGAGTGCCCCACTCCTTCACGCTACCGCCGGACGCGAGGGCAGCTGCTGTTGGGACCGGCGGAGGCGCGGGCAGATAAGTAA
>Ga0137394_10000546_pt1 | contig 26311 bp, 21 predicted proteins | sample czobulk116metaG_FD_108278 | JGI IMG/M metagenome (GOLD analysis project Ga0137394, IMG submission 108278) | Vadose zone soil microbial communities from Angelo Coast Range Reserve, California, USA - czobulk1.16 metaG | ecosystem: Environmental > Terrestrial > Soil > Vadose zone | place: USA...
ACACCTGGAAGAGAAGCTGGCGCCACACCACTTCATCCGAGTGCGGAAATCGGCCATCGTGAACAGTGCCCGCATTAGCGAGATTCGTCCGATGTTCGATGGGGTATACGACATCATACTGGCGGAAGGAACGGTGGTCACGTCGAGTCGCAGATATGCTCACAAGTTACGGGCTCTGCTGGAATCCTAGTCTTGGCTGTGCCTCGCCAAAATTAGAAGCACATTTGAAATCAACAAGATGCAAGGAGGCTGTGTAACATGGGCCCCGCGGGAGCCATAATGGGCCAGACGAGATTTTCGGTAGGGTGTGGCGTTCATCGGAGCGCAGCGAAGAAGCGGGATCAGGCGCAGGGTTTAGCCAGGAAGGGATTGCGAAAAACGGAGATAGCCTACGGGTAAAAACTGGAGCCGCTATACTTCAGGTCAGGGACACAAGTCGATGCAACGGGATCCGTTCGTGTGCGCGATTCAGTGCGCGCGGTAATTCTCAGCGTCACCGTTTTCGAAAAAACCCCGATTTTAGAGGGGTCTTCCAACTTCAGCGACGAGTTCCCGACCACCGAGCAATGTATCCAATTGAGCCTGTTCGACTTACAATAGGACACTATTGAGTTCAGATATTTCTCTTGACAATTCTGAGCCTGAGCATATAGTCGCGCTACCCAGTCGAATCAGGCTACCCCATACCTTTTGAGTGAAGTCCGACTGAGTCGGCTCTCGGCTCTGTCCCCCCCGGTATCAATCTTGGTTATCTCAGGGGCAAGTGTCCCAAAATGGAAATCCCATGTTAAAGGAACGAGGTGTTGCATGAACACAGGTGCGACTTGCCGAAAAACGCAAAGAGACATCAATGCAGCGAAAAGACAAACGAAACGCTTGTGTTCTTGGCTTATAATGACGGTTTGCATTGTTGTGATTTTACTGCTTTCAGCGATAGGTACAGATAAAGCTCTCGCGTTCTTCCCAACTAATCTAAAGACATTGGGTGGTTTATTGGGCCGTTCTCACGAGCACATTACGACAGATGCGATTACCTCGTTTGATCAAAGCACATTCGGCGCCACAACTCTCACGAGTTCGATGAAACAAGCAATCCAGGACATCGTAGACGCGAACGCGCTGGTGGATCAGGATCAGTTCCATTCATCGCGCCATTTCGACGGCGAAAGCTCCCCAGAAGGACAGAATCTGGTCACGGGGGAGTTCGCAAGGATAAAAACAGACCTGGCCAACAACGACACCGCCGGTGCACGCTTTACGCTAGGTCAAGCCCTCCACAGCATTCAGGATTTTTACTCGCACAGCAACTGGGTGGAAACCGTGGGTGCGTTCCCGAATCCTTCGCTCGGCGTGCCCGGAGTTGTAATAGGCCGCTTGCCCCAAGGTACAGCAACCTGCTTTGCTGCCTCCAGTAATCTCATAACTCCCTCGCCGGGACTTACGAGCGGATATTACGGTGGTGAAGATCGGCCTAAACCCAGTGACGGCCTACCACTTTTTCTTTTGGGTCAGGGGAAATGCAGTCACGGTGGGTCATTCGATTCTTCAGCAGACATTTTTGGCGACGGGATCAACAAGGACTCGCTGCTTTCCACTTTGGTGGCACCACCTGTTGTACTCTTCATTTCGCCCCATGCAGCCTATCACGACATGGCGGCCGACGCCGCTACACAAGCCACGTCGCAATTTTTGAATCAGATTAAGAACGACCCGGCAGTGACCAACAAGCAACTTAAGCTCCTGTTCGGTGTGGGCGGCACGCTGACGATCTCCATTGATACGACCGGCAGTATGGGGGATATCATCGACGCTGTCAAACAGCAGGCGATCCAGATTGTGGACAGCCGAATCGGAACGCCGGACGAACCATCAAAATACGTACTGGCCCCATTCAATGATCCAACCACTGGTCCTGTTACGGTCACCGATGATCCAAACGTTTTTAAGAGCGCCATCAGTGCACTCTTTGCTTCGGGCGGCGGGGATTGCCCTGAACTCTCGATGACTGGAATGCTGCAGGGGCTTGCTGCATCTGATGACGGTGGTGACCTGTTTATGTTCACTGATGCAAGCTCTAAAGATGCCAGCCTAGCCGGTAACGTCAGTGCGTTGGCTACCTCAAAAAATATTCAAATATTTCCGATGGTCTTTGGAAGCTGCTCTCCGCTGGACCCAGCTTATATCAAGGTTGCATCGGACTCCGGGGGGCAACTCTTCTTTTTGCAGAGATCTGAAGCTGGAACCGTGACCCAGTTCGCAAAGCTGGTTGTACGACCGAACAGCGTTAACCTCGCATCCTTTGCTGATACGTTGGCCGGGACGCCGAAGACATACAGTGTGCCGGTCAATGAAGGCATCACGACATTGACAATTTCAACAAGCGGCACCACGACGGCCACCGTTGTTCGCTCAGATGGAAGCACCGCAAAAGCAGGCGATCCGGGCACGACGATCATCAATCTTAGTACGGGTGTCATCTTCTCTTTCGCGAATCCCGCTTCAGGGACATGGAATGTAACTGTCAATGGGTCCGGAAATGTGTCGGTGATTGCTTCAGGCCAGAGTGACATTCAATTCGGACTGTTCCGCTTTGTGTCACCGGGGGGTAGGCCTGGCCATGGGGGCTACTATCCAATAGATGGCTTCCCCGTAGCTGGCCAGACAGCTACGGTGGAAGCCAAGGTCGATGGCGTTTCGACCGCGCCCCAGTTCCAGTTACGGACGCAGGCTGGAACGATCTTGCAGTCATTGACGCTGACGAGCGTTCCGGGCACTACGAACGAATTCTCGGGCACGGTAACCGTCCCGAATGTACCATTTGTGGTCTCCGCAGGCGGTACGGATTCGAGCGGAACGGTCTTTCAACGGATTGTACCGGCCTCGATTAGGCCTCAGACCGTCCAGGTGTTAGCTCCGGCAATCCAGAGTTTGCTTGCCGGCCAGACAACCACATATGTGTTACAAATCAACAATCTGGGTCTGAATGATACTTTCCAGGTGACGGCCTCTGACGACAGAGGTTATGTCGCGAGCGTTAGTCCTAGCTCTGTTCCTGTCGCGACAGGTGGAACTGTCAATATATCGGTTCAACTCAAGGTCCCCGCTGGTGTATCCGGGGTCACCTCCGACACTTTAACCGTGACCGCGACGAGCCCGACCACCGGCGCATCGAATTTCGCGATTCTAACGAGTCCGGTCACCCTCAATCGCCCACCGGACGTGAGCCAGGCTGCTCCGAGTACAGCTATGCTGTGGCCGCCGAATCACAAGATGGTGCCTGTAACGATCGTAGGTGTTACGGACCCAGACGGCGATCCGTTCTCGATTCAGATAACGGCCATTGCGCAGGATGAACCTACAAATGGCCTCGGTGATGGAAATGCCTGCCCTGATGGCCAGGGCATCAACACCGCAATCGCTCAGTTGCGGGCTGAGCGGAGTGGCACTGGAAATGGACGCGTCTATACGATTACATTCACTGCAACTGATTCGAAAGGCGCTAGCAGCATGGGTTCCGTCACAGTTGCTGTTCCCCACGACATGAATAGTACAGCAGTCGACGATGGAGCTAAGTTCGACTCGACAAAATGCAGCAACCCATAAGAATAACTTAGGTACCACGGGGAGCGGAATAGCGGAGTCAAGTCAAGTGTGGTTTTGGGTTGCAGGGTGTGAGCAGATGTATATGGTCGGTCCTCATTGTTAAACGCAGAGGTTATCTATGCTCCGTGTGTTTCGAACGCGGACGCATGGGCGGCCAAGCGCCACGACAAGTCAGCACCCAGGAGGCACGAGCGTTCGCCACGGCATCTACGCGGCTTTCAACGAGGCGGTGTCGAATGCGCAAAAAGCCGGATTTGGGGAATGGCTACCGAGATTTGGCGGGACACCCGCGAATTCGATCCCGTTCAGCCTTTGTTAACGGGTACTCAAGAATTGGACGGTATGTTGAAGATGCAGCATCGTTCAGAGCTTCCGTCAATGTCGAGCGCTCGGAAGGACTGACCGTTTTGTCAATCTGTTCCTGCACTGCTTGTTTTCCTGTGGCCCCCAGGTCCACAAGCACATGCGCGGAAGCCATCCTCACGATCGGGTCGGTGTCTTTCAACATTTGATCGAGAACTCCGACATCCTTTGTGCTGACGCAGCTACGAAGCGCAATCAACGTATACATGTTCAGACCACGTGTTGCGTGAGCGAAACCCACGTTGGCGTTGACTATGTTCTTGAGCTCGCGATAACGCGTGGAGGGTTGCGCCTGTGCAAAGATCACTAGGAATGGGATAAGCATCAGGCTCAGCTGGCTCATTTTGCGGATCATCTCGCACCCCAAGTCGTGGCCGGATGGCAACAGTTTATCATTGAGGGCCGTGGTCCGCAAACGGCAGTATTCTAGCAAAATGCTGCTTCCGCCTTTTGATCGAGTGTGATTGCGGGGCAGAAACAAATTGCGAGCTATTCCGTCACTTATCGGCCCTGTGGTTCGCCAAAACTCTGGCCGACTTTGAAATCAATGACATAGCAGCCCTCCCGCCACGGCTCTGTTATAACTCCTACCTATGTTTCGATTCATCGGCCTGTGCTTCGGAACGCTGGTTTCACCTAATAGCTTGGGGCGGGGCCGTAGACTTTCTGGACAAGCCGGCTACCCAGGCGGAACAAAAAAAAGGGCTTCGCTTTTATGCGAAGCCCCGCTTGCATCGTTCGGCTGAGTTACTTCTTGTTTTTCAGATTTGGCGAGTGGCGCTTTTCTCAGAATTTGTTTGGGCCTAATACTCTTCGGGTAGCAAAAGCGTGGTCACAGAGCGGTCTGATTCCGTGATAATCCACAACTTGTCCCCAGCGTGCGTGCGATAGGCGCTCAAGAGCCGGAACCCGTGCTCTAGGCTGTAGTCGTTTTCTTTGCGGTCCTCGTCGGACAAATCGCCCCACTCGCGGTTGACATGGCGTGTGAGGAACTCGCCCGGCTGTTGTCCTGCCTTCTTAAGCGCGGCCAAAGCGCCCGGTGTTGCCACGATCTGACCGAGTTCGAAAGCAGGTTGTTTGCTGATTTGTTGCATTGGAAAAACTCCTCTCGTTGGTTTCGTTTTTTGCTTCTTAGAGGCACCGCAGAGAGCGGTGCATTAAAAGCAAATGCCCTGCCTGGCGGGGCGAGGCGTCTGGCCGTCCGCGCTGTCAAGGGCGCGCAGTTTGCGTTTATCGGAGCGAAGCGGGAGACCCTTGACAGGAGAAGCGGGCGGTCCAGGCGCAGGTTTTCAGCAGGAAGGGCAGGAAAAACCGGGCTGTCACCTTAAGTTTGGGGCTGCTTTGATTGGATGAAGGCCGACTGGCTAAACCAAAATAGAGTCCGCGATTTCTTTTGCCAAGGCTGCATTGCCAGAGAGGAGCGAAGCCGTCGCTTCCATGTACAGACCTTTGTGGTCCGCGTCGATTCTTAGCTTGGGCAGTTGGATTTTGCCAAGCTGACCAGGCTCGTACTTGATCAATCCATCGGGATAGCGGCGCCCGATTCGGCGAATTTGATGGCGGGCTTCGGAAGTAAGTAAGGCCAGGGCATAGCGGTACCAGTCCTTGGGATTTCGACTCAAAAAGCGCACGACGTACAGTGTGTTCGTAGCATTCACCTTGCTAGTTTCATTGATACACAACCACGGTCCGTGTTGACTCATGCCGCTTAGGAAGGCATCCGGAACCGGTGGCATGGGTGTGCGATACCACGTGTCGCGGATCAAAACTTTGTAGGCCTGCCGATTGCAGCCGCCTTCGGTTTGTTCAAGCCTTAGGTAACGCCTGACTTGGGGGTGATTAGCTAATTTCATTGATGGATTGAAGAGCCAAATTCGTTCACCCGACACTTTAAGGTCGTTCCAATGATTCTGTGTCAAGAGTGCAGACCGAAGGTGCCTAGCTTTTGAGACAACATGTGTTAGTGCCCTCCTGGGAAGGCCGAGTGATGCTCGCTTCTTTTCGTTCATCAGAAAAAATGACGCGTCCCCTGTTACTCCACCAAGACCGATCTCTGCGATAGATCCAAAGGTGACTATCGGGGTGCCGCTTACTGCCCTGCCGTTTGGACACCTGTGTCCATTCAAGGAGCTTCCGTTCGGCAGACCACGGATTAGGCCGGCGCGCGTCTCAAATGACCGTCGAGAAACGAGACCGGGGCCCAGACCATAATTTCGGGCCACCACAACGAGAGTTCCTTCTTGGACTTCATCGAAGAGTGGCCGCGAGCATCGATATAGCTCCAGCCTGCCAAAGCGGTTGGCGATACTTTGCCTTATTGGGGCGCAGTAGTCAGCGAATTCCGCCGCCGAAGGCAAGATAAATGCAAGGCACCCTCCCCTTCGAAGCAAGCGAAGCGAAGCGAGCACAAAGGCATACCAAAGATTCGCTCCCTTGCCAATTGAATGACCATTGAAATCCGTGACGGACATAGCGGACCTTTGCAGGCTTTGCGGCAGCTGCGCAATCGAAATGAAGGGCGGATTGCCAACAATGCGATCGAAGCGTTGATCTGTTTCCTCTGCCCATTTTAGGAAATCTACGCCGCGGATGGTTCTGGCCAAGCGGTCTGCAGGGGCGGTTAGAGGGTCTATGTCGACGGCAACGATTCTTTCCTTTCCCACTCCGGAGCGAGCTATCGCTTCGACGAATACGCCACTGCCATGCGCGGGCTCGAGCCAGGTCGCAGCTGGTACATCCGCCAGTGCACCCACCATGGCCTCCGCCAAATCCGGTGACGTATAAACCTTGCATGAAGATGGCGGCTGAACTCTTAGAATGTATGCGTTTCTATGAAATGTAGAAGGCATCCGCTAGCGTTTGATTCGCTCCCTTTGTATCCTTAATTATCTCAACACATTTCTCGTAAAACGGGCGCAGGATAAGTGTTTCCTGATTACGTACCAAACCACGCCAGTAGCTATCCGACCGAAATTTTGCCGAATCCTGATCGGGAAACTCATGCAGTGCCATGTCGATGAGGAGTGCCAGCGACATGGGCCAGAAAAAGATTCGCGGCTCCGAGAGCCAAGGATGCATTTGATCTAGTTGTGTGCTCCTACAACCAACCGTCGCCATATAAGGCACCATTTCACCGCAGTATTGTAGGTGACACTGGGGATGCTGTTGGGATCGGTGGGGTGTCAGCGCGGTGTCAACAGCCACATCGAAATGAAACTTCCGGAGGATGGTGAGCTGCGGCCGTGGATTTGCGGGTCGTATTCGGCAGACCGAAAGGCAATAGGTGACATTCGCGAAAGTAGTTTGTAGGACGTCAATAAGCGCTGAAATGGTCAGTCGCGCGTTCGGTTTGGGCTTTCCTCCATTACCCCCGGCGGCGTTCCTCGAACGCATTTGCGCATGGCAGATATCGAAATACGAATGAAAGATGAACCCTGAGCGGCTACCCTTGTTTCGAGGGTAGTATTTATCTGCGTCTGCCGCCACTTGAGGATGCTTTTCTTTAATATATGGGTTGTTCCTCAAGTAGTTGAGAACTGAAAGCTCGCTCCCAATGAGTTTGCTGGGGGAAGGATAGAAAGCGGAAAGATCCATCATTCTCCTCGCATTATTCGGATATCTTCGAAGTAAAGTTCGCGTGTGTACCGCGGGTGCAGCTCAGTGCATCTGAGATGCATCGCGCGCCGCTCATTGCTGGCTTCATCTAGAAAGGCAACCGTTTCTGGGTATGGTTTTCCACAGTAGTAGCATGAACTAAAATCGTCTTTCTTTATTCTGGGTAGTCGTCTTCCCACATGCCAGGAGAGCTCACCGGGTTCCGGCTTGTATCGTTTGTACAATCGTTCCGAGAGGCGGCTCGACCACCATCGACCATTGTCAGGCCGTGTGAAAATACCCGTATATTTTGCTTTCTCGAAAATCTTCGAGACTTTGAGGAAACCACCTTCATTAAGCCCCAAGAGTGTTGCGGACCAAAGGTCATCGAGGAGAAAGCCGGGGCGGTCCATAAGGTGCTCAACCCAACGAAAGATACGTGAAGCAACGCTTGGGTCTTGAGGCTTACGCTTGAGATCGTCAGTGAGGGCTTCAAATAGCCTTTCGTTGTCCTGGCTTGGCGATTTCAAGAGCTTAATTAACTTCTGAATAATTCTGCCCGTTTTGGCAACTAAGGCAAAGCCACGAGCGATGCCACGTATGCGATCGAAGTGCTCGCTGAAGTTTTGAAACGGAAACAGCGCATCGTACGCTTCTTTCGTTCTGAGGTCTATTCCGCTCAAGTTGTCCGCATTCGTGACGCCGATGACGGGGCAAGACGGCCACTTTTCCTTTATCGCTTCAGCGATGGTCGAACCCTTCAGGAACAACGGATGGCTGTCCTTCGCCTTGTCTAAGACATGGTCAATTATCACAAGTCGCGGTGCAGGCCGAGCCAGCAGCTTTTCCAGCTCTGGTGCAAGATCTCTACCGCGCACATTGAGAAAGCGCGCGCCAAGATCCGTGGCCGTCGACTGACGCGAAGGATTGTCGTCGATCCAGAAAATATTTCTCGATACAGTCATGGCATCACAATTTCCAAATCAGCCTTCCATCCTTTGCCCGGGTGCATGAAGCGGATGCTACCGCCACGATAGGAAAGAATCTCGCTGACGATGCTTAGGCCCAGTCCACTTCCTGTGCCAACAACGTACTGGTCTTCAGGATTGAGTCTTGTTTTTAGCCCTCGATAAAGTCGGTTGCCAGGATCAGCCGCAAAAGGCTCAAACACCTTCTCGAAATTCTCTTCATCGAGTCCGACACCCGTGTCCTGCACGTGCATAATGATCTTTGACCCGTCGCGTTTCGCAGCGAGAAGCACGCGCTTCTCCCCTCCCGCGGCGATGACCGACTTGATAGCATTCGACAAAACATTCAGTAGCACAGCAAACAGTTCGGCTTCTAGCATCGGGCCGACCTTGATGGTACCCGGAACTCCCTCGCGGTCGATTTCGATGCTGTAGCTTCGGGTAATGAGGTCGAAACAACGCACGGCTTGCTCTAGTCGCGGTCGAAGTGTCATCTCGATCGGCTTCTCTTCGCGGCTGTCCACGGAAATTAACGACGTCATCGAAAGCAGGTCTACGAAGCGTTTCTTATTCTCAGCAAACTGGCCTCTGATTTCGGTCAAGCGGTTCGCTAGTTGACCGTGCAATCTTTTCCTCAACTGGTCCAATGAGATGCTCACCTGATCGAGCCAGCTCAGAAGGGCTTTGACTTCATGCGAGAAAATAAGGAGCAAGGTGGAGGTTGAGGCGACAAGTTGAAGATGCCGTAGCTCCTCCCGATTCGAGGCTTCGTGCTTTGAAATGGCTTGGGTCGCGGTCTTAAGGGATCGCAGTACCTGTTGCCGTTCTGGGGTCGGCAGGTTGGTTGCGAGATTTCGAACCTCGCTTTCCAGCACACCAACAGCGGCACTTACAACTTGTTTGGCGTCCACCGGATGTGAAAGTTGGGACTCAAGTTCTTTGCGTGCGCGAACAGACTCCTGCTTGGCCTCGAGGGCCCGCGCGTATTCCCGGTACATTGCGGACCAATCGATTGCGAATCTGACAAGCTCGCGTAACATGCCGATTTCATCTTCACCTACGAAGCCTTCGCGGCTGGCTTTTGGTTCGAATCCTTGGGCACGATCCCCAACCTCGACGTCGCCAATGTAGCTCTTGCTTGACAACAAGGAGAGGAGGGCCCTCTGAGGATTGACACCCCGTAATCTCGCAGCAAACGGCTGGAGCACTTCCGACAATGCAGTCTTTCGTAATCCGCGATCACGATCGATATTTAGCCAATCATTTCCGGGTTCCCCGTATGGATACACCCGAAATCCTCTATGCCGGATGTACACGCCGCCCCAGTTGTCAAGGATCTCCCGCAAGCTTCCCTTTGAGATCACCTCTTGGTCTCTCATTTCGGAACGGTCCACGGGCATGATTCCGATGGTCGCCGATACGCTCGCGAGAGTCGGAAATCTCTCAGGATAGATAATCGTCTTCTTGCCAATTCTGAGCGCATTGAGGACGCACACTGCTTCGCCGGAGTTATTGACCCGGAGACTCAACTCACCCCAGCCGGCGGACAGAAGCCGCTCACGAAGATTGGTAATGGTTTCGTTGAAGTCCGGCGCCTCAAGGGAGATATTAAAACCGGGGTCTTCCTCAAATCCTTGACGCTTCCGACCGCGGCTTGCCGCGAGAACCGCAAGCTGCCGCTTCAAGAAGTCGTAACCCCGTTTGCTCCATTCATCTTCGCGGCCCCCCTGGATCACCAGAGTGGTTCCAGGTGTCGCATCGGTGACGGTCTTGTGGCTTCCCTCGCACGTGATAGTACTGATCTCACTGCCTGGCGTGAATTTTGACCAATCGACCTCAACTTCTGTTTGTTCGCAACAGCCATCGCCTGCAAGTGCCGCGGTGACCAGGTGTAGACGCGGCCCTAGCCTCCGGCAACTGAAGCGACCGATCCCTTTCGACCCCGTCCGCGGTCGGCCGTAGCGCTCCGAAAGTTCATGGGTGGTTTTGTGTGCAGTAGCGATGCGCATCCAATAGTTTTGTACGTCACGGAAGGTCATGCCCGACCCGTTGTCCGTGACTTGGACCACGGGCCCTCGCGGTGGGTCAGGTAGGATTTTCACGCCAACGTGCGTTGCGTCGGCGTCGTACGCATTCTTTACGAGTTCAACTAGGGCAATATGTGCGCTCTCGACCAGCTTTTCGCCAAGCTCAGAAAGCAGCGCGCTATCAACTGTGAAGACGAGTTCTGCCATAGGCGTGCCGCTTGCCTGCCCTCACGGTGCAGAGCAACGACTGAGGCACCTTGTAGTGCGAGTGCGAATGTGAAAATTAGCAATTTGCATTCGACGAATTAACTCAGGACGGGCCAGCATTCGCCGGACCGCGGAGAATGCGGCTGGCCGCCACTGGAAGCCTCGGTGGAGTATATCACCCTACTGACAGAGTGAAAGTTAAGTTGCATATTGAGATGTGTTGACGGCGATAACAATTGAAGTCGGAAATAACGGCCAAAGCGTGATCCTGAATACCTTGTGGTCCGTGGCGGATTTAGTCTAGTGTTTTTCGTTCGCAGGATCTGATTGGGCTGCGTAGTGAGTCTGGCATTCTTTGAGAGGGGTTATAGTCAAGGCGGAGAACAGAGGAAAACGCTTCACGTCATCTTCGGAGATGGAATCGCTGAGAAGAACGGGTTCCGCACGCTTCGGAACGCACAGTACAAACGGTTCAAACGCTTCGCGCAACATGGCAGCGTATTTCTTGCGGTCGTAGCCGCGCCGACGTTCCCACGCTGACATCGTCTTCTCTCTGCAATAAGCCCAGCCATTTTGCGAGAATGAACTCGTGTGTAACCGATACCGACTGACGCACTCGAAGCAGTACCTTGCCGAGCGCTTTCAAGTTGCGGATGACGAAATTGAAGAGCATCCGCGATACAACATTGCGCCAACGCAGCCGGTCCTGACCGTCCGCAAAGAACAAGGCAAAAAGATTCGCCACTTCACAACGATGCGTTGGGGATTGATTCCATCGTGGGCAAAGGACGTGAGCATCGGAAATCGGACGCTCAACGCACGGTCGGAGACCGTGACAACCACACCGGCATTTCGAGATTCAATCCTTACCAAACGTTGCCTCATTCCTGCGGATGGATTTTACGACTGGCGAAAAATGGGATCTGTGAAGCAGCCTTACTGCTTCGAGGTTGGTGAGGGTGAAGTCTTTGCATTCGCCGGACTGTGGGATGAGTGGAGGAGCCCGGATGGAGAGATCATTGAAAGTTGCACGATCTTAACGATTGGCCCGAATGCCCTCGTAGCCGATCTGCACGACCGTATGCCCGTCATCGTGACTCGGGACAAGTACGATGTGTGGCTCGATCCCGACGTGTCACGTTAGACACTCCAACTCAGGCGAAACTGTTCTAGCAAAATGACCCTCGTTGGAGCAGGGGACACGCGTGGGAATTCCTAGGAGTTGGGGCTAGAATGCGGAGCATGGCTCGCCAAGTACGCATCGGGCATTGGCTCGATTCAGCTTTGTTGGACTGTCGCATAGCCCTCCGCATGCTCCGCAAATCTCCTGGCTTCACTACCGTCGCCCTGCTCACACTCGCCGTTGGCATCGGCGCTAGCACCTCCGTCTTCAGCGTGGTTAATGCAGTGTTGATACGGGCGCTGCCGTACCCACATCCCGGTCGCCTTGTCTATGTGTGGTCTCCCAATCCCCGGTTTCAACTGCCTATCGAATACCTCACCCCCATGAATGCGGACTTTTTCGATTTGCAGAAGCAGAACCGTTCCTTTGCAAGCTTAGCTCTGTTCGGCGTTGCAAAATTCAATGTTTCGGGAGACGGGCGTTCGGACGCGTTAGGGGGAGCGCGAGTTACGGGGGATTTCTTTGAAACAATGGGCGTCCCACCGGAGTTAGGACGAACGGTAAAGCGTGAGGATGACGAACCGGGACATGAGCAAGTCGCTGTTATCAGCCACAGTTTGTGGCGAGAGCGGTTCGGTGCGCAACGGGACGTGTTGGGTAAGGCATTGCTCCTCGACGCGAGGCCGTATCGCATCATAGGGGTCATGCCGCCTGGCTTTGCGTTTCCGCGCGCAACTGACGTAATGTCCGGCCCTAAAGTGCCGGATCTCTGGATTCCTTGGGCAATGCCCCCTGAGCAAAAAGCCAACCGCGAGGACAGCGCGGGCAACGCCATTGGCCGACTGCGTCCGGGCGTTTCCGTGGAACAGGCACAGGCAGAGATGAGCGGGCTGATGGCGAGCATCGATTTGCTGCGCCCACCAAATGATCGGGGGTTTGGCGCGCAAGTCCAGCCTTTGGTCGATTCCGTGACCGGAGGCTCGCGGCATGCGCTCGTGCTTCTGTTGGGAGCGGTCGGACTACTGTTGCTCATTGCCTCCAGTAATGTCTCTAGCCTAGTGATGGCTCGCGCAACCAGCAGGATTCGAGAAATGGGTGTGAGAGTCGCCCTCGGTGCGGGGCCCTCACGTTTGCTTCGCCAACTTCTTACCGAGTCACTCCTTCTAGGCATTGCTGGCGGCGCCATGGGGGTTTCTTTGGCATTTGCCTCAATTCGCCTTCTCTTGCGACTCGATCCTGGGAACATTCCGCGGCTGGAAGAGGCATCTGTTGACATGCGAGTCCTGTTCTTCGCGCTTGGCGTTTCCCTGTTGACAAGCGCACTATTCGGGCTGTTCCCCTCATTCTCCGCTTCGCGCTGCGACCCATCCGAAGTTCTCGCTCAACCTGGAAGCAGGAGCGTGAAGGGCACGCGAAACCGGTTTCGTCAGGGACTGATTGTTGGCCAAGTTGCGCTGACCGTTGTGTTGCTAACTGGGTCGGGCTTACTCATTCGCAGTTTAATCAAAGTCCTATCTGTGGAAAAAGGCTTTGACCCACACTCAACCGTCACAATGAGCCTTTCCCTGGACGAACGATACGCTAAACCGGAGCAGCAAGTAGCCTTTTACCGAAACGTGCTGGATAGGCTCGGCGCATTGCCGGGCGTGCAGGCAGTCGGCGCCGTTACGAACTTGCCTCTTGGGCACGGGGAGATGATCAGCTGGTTGACAGTAGAAGGCCACAACTTTGACGAGAAGGTTTTCTTCCAGACGAGGTCCGTAACGCCGCGCTACTTTACGGCGATGGGTATTCGGCTTCTGGAGGGGCGATTCTTTACCAGCGACGATTCAGCAGGCCATCCGAACGTGGCAATTGTTGGCCGAACCTTCGCACAAACGTATTTTACGGACCGCAATCCACTAGGGAAGCGGTTCCATTTCATTGATGGCGCGCCTCAGCCGACTTGGTGGACCATTGTTGGGGTTGTCGATGATGTACGCAACGAGAGTCTGGAGGAGAAGCCGCGGTTGCAAGCGTACATGCCGTTCTGGCAATCGACTTTCCCAGCTGGCTCTGTGGTCGTTCGGACGAGGACGAACGCAGAAACAATTGCAGCTGCCGTTCGCAGAGAAGTGAGCACGCTCGATTCGACCTTAGCAGTTGCCGATTTCCGGACCATGGACCAACTTGTTTCCGAGGCCACGGAAGAACGGCGTTTTCAAACGTTGCTCTTATCCGTATTTTCGGGCATGGCGGTTGCTCTCTCGCTCGTTGGACTATATGCACTGCTTGCCTATACCGTCCGCCAAAGAACTGCGGAAATCGGAATCCGCATGGCGCTCGGAGCTCAAAATCGAGATGTAATGCAAAACGTTCTTTGGCAAGGCGCAAGTCTTGCGTTAGCGGGCATAACGTTAGGGCTGCTGAGCGCCTGGATGCTCACGCGGGTATTGACCAGCCTTCTTTTTGAGGTAAAGCCGACCGACCCACTAACATTTGTTGGCGTCGCGTTTGTTTTCTGTTTAGTTGTGATCGCCGCTTGCTACATTCCCGCACGACGCGCTACACGCGTCGATCCGATGGTCGCTTTGCGGTATGAATAGGATTAAATGCGTTTCGCTGATTCTAGTTGCCAGCACTTAAAGGCATAGACTTGTTTGACGGCGTAACCGGAAACGGCCCCCCCACCCTCCCCCTCCGGTCCTCCCGCTTGGTCCCTTGACAACTCTCCACATGGCGGATGAAAATAGCATAGGCGAACAAAAAGCGAATACGGAAAGCGGCTATGATTGCTCTCTCGGGGAAGCAAGGAAAATTCGACACACGTCTCATCGGACGGGGATTGGAGGGATTTCAGAGGCGCCCCGCCATTGAACTCCAGTCGAGCGGGGTCATGGAACTCGATGCGGTTCTAGGTGGCGGTTTTCCCCGTGGGTCTCTCGTGGAATTGTGTGGTCCTGCTTCATCGGGGCGGACGAGTTTGGCTTTCTCTTTGCTTGCGGAGGCCACGGAACGTCAGCAGGCGTGCGCGTTCGTTGATGTCGCCGATTCTCTTGACCCGTTGTCGCTCGCGGCTGCGGGCGTGGACCTTCCGCGGCTGCTTTGGATTCGATGCGGAGAAACCGGGGACCGAGGACCGAATGTCAAAACGCCTTCGTACTTTGCTGGAGTGGGCAAAGAAACAGGAAAGACACGCGGCTTTGGTGCCGAGACCAAGAAGCCAATGCAAATACATGGTTGGCGGCATCCGCGTGAATTGATGCGCGGCGTCGAGAACGCAATTCCCTCCATAGTCGGAAAGCAAACTGTGGTCACAGAATCGGCACAGATACACGTCGTCGCTCGCTACGCGGAAGAGCAAGTCGAACGAGACAGGGAACCTCCGCGGCGAGGTTTTCGCCCTCCACGACCTTTGCCGTTGGTTCGTGAAGTCAATCCACCGCTCCAGGTGGGTAGCGGCGCGAGAAGCGGAAAGCCTTGGAAGCGGCTCGAACAAGCGCTGAAGTCAACCGACCTGCTGTTGCACAGTGGGGGATGGGGAGTCGTCGTCTTGGACCTCGGGGAAATTTCCTGGGTTGAGGCTCGGCGGATCGATCTGAGTACGTGGTTTCGTTTTCGGCGTGCGATCGAAAACACGCCGACGATTCTGCTTCTGCTCGGAGAAGAATCATGCGCGAAAAGCTGTGCTTCGCTGGTTCTCCGCTGCCAGAGAAGAGCAGACCATTGGAGCCGAGCCGCAGCAAGCATTCAAACAGGGGCATCGACGTTCGAAGGGTTTGAAGTTCAGGGAGAAGTGACGCGTTCGCGAGTCCTGTCGCAACCCGCCGATCTAGCTCGCTGGCAGACGCACGCGCCATAAAGCACTAAAAAGCCCGGTTTGTTTCCCTTTCCTCTACCAAGTTCAGGGGACGCACGTTGGCTTTCGCATGTCTATTCGTTCCGGATTTTCCCGCGCAGGCAGTCGTTCGCCTTGAGCCGGACCTTCGACAAAAAGGAGTTGCGATCCTCGCGGGCGCAGCGCCGCTAACGAAAGTATTTGCCACCAATCGCCGAGCCAGGGAACTGGGCGTTGAAACTGCAATGACGAAAGTGCAGGCAGAAGCGTTCCAAGGCGTCGTCTGGCGATGGCGCTCGCTTTCTCAGGAAGCGAACGCCTATGCCGCGCTTCTCGACTGTGCGTGGGCGATTTCGCCCCGCGCTGAGGATGGGCCAAAACGCGAGGAGGAGGATTTTTGCGACACGGTCGTGCTCGACCTGGCTGGCTGCGAAAAGCTCTTCGGTTCTCCGGAGAAGATCGCGCATGACTTAAAGCGTATCGCTTCGGAAGTCGGCCTTGAGGCAAACGTTGCCGTTGCCGGAAATCCGTTAGCTGCGGTATGCGCGGCACAAGGCTTCCTTGAAGTGACGGTGATTTCAGCCGGAGACGAAAGACTTCAGATGGGACGGCTTTCGCTCGAAGGTCTGCGCATTCCGTTCGAGTTCGTCGAAACGTTGAGGCGCTGGGGGATCCGTACATGCAAAGAATTGGCGGCTCTCCCTGAAATTGCGATTGTCGAGCGACTCGGGCAAGAAGGGCTCCGCTGGTGGCGGCTGGCGCAGGGCGCGAACGCTCATCCTCTGATCGCCAAGGATTTTCCATCGAATTTTGAAGAGCACATGGACTTGGAGTCTCCGGTGGACTTGCTGGAGCCGTTGCTCTTCGTCCTGAACAGGCTGCTCGAACAACTGTTTGCACGGCTGCGCATGCACATTCTTTCCATCGGAGAGGTGAAAGTTACCCTCACGCTCGAACGAAAGGACTCGCGGAGGAAGGAACCTCTTTATCATGTTCGGACACTGCGGCTTCCGGTGCCGGCGCGAGACGGCAAGCTTCTCTTGAAACTCTTGCGGCTCGATCTCGAAGCGCACCCTCCGTCCGCGCCTGTCGCTGCGGTCTCGATGTTGACGACTCCTGTGAGAGCACCTTCGCAGCAGCTCGGGTTATTTCTGCCACTATCTCCCGACCCGGAGCGTCTAGAAATTACGCTCGCGCGAATCCAAAACACAGTTGGCGAAGGCCGAGTGGGGGCGCCGGTTCTGCTCGATACGCATGGTCCGGATTCTTTTCAACAGGACCGTTTTGTCTTACCGGGAATGAGGGAAAAACGCGCTGGCGGAGAAAAGCAAACGACGGCTGTAATGCGCATTTACCGGCCTCCACTTCCGGCGACGCTCGAGCTTCGAGAAGGAAAGCCGACGTTTCTCAGTTGCGAGGGTATTCGCAGGCAGATCCTCGCGTTCGCGGGACCGTGGAAAAGAAAAGGTGACTGGTGGTCTGAAACGGCATGGGCGCGCGAGGAGTGGGACATCGAGATAAGGATGTTACGTCCCAAAGTTCGACCGGAACTCTCGGGGAATGGTGAAAACGAGAGTGCACTGTATCGAGTCTATAAGGACCTGCGTGTGAAGCGCTGGTTCGTGGAAGGAATCCACGATTGAAGTACGTCGAGCTACATTCCGCTTCCGCATTCAGTTTCCTCGAAGGTGCTTCGCGCCCGGAAGACCTGGTTTCTCGCGCGAAGGAGCTGGAACAGCCAGCCATTGCGCTGGTCGACCGCGACGGTGTTTACGGTGCTCCACGATTCCATATGGCAGCAAAGTCCGTAGGGATTCAGCCTCACGTCGGCGCCGAGATTTCAGTACAAGGTTTTGGAAACCTGGCGAGGCCGCCGTCATGGATGCCGAATTCTTTTCTGGCAAGGCCAGTACGGTTGCCTCTCCTGGTTAAAAGCCGGACGGGGTATCAGAATCTCTGTCGTCTCATGACGCGTTACAAACTGCGCGAAAAAGAAAAAGGAACAGGAACAGCAAATCTGGACGAGGTCGCGGAACACGCCGAAGGTCTGGTGTGTTTGACTGGCGGCGAGGAAGGCGTGCTTGCGGCCTCGCTTTCAAACAAGGGTTTCGAGGATGCACGAAAGGACATTGAACTGCTGACGACCATATTCGGCGGAAAGAATGTTTATGTCGAATTGCAGCGACACTGCGACGTTGCCCAAGAGCGCCGCAACCAGGCGGCGGTGCGGCTTGGCGAAACGCTGGGCCTGCCGCTTCTCGCCACGAATGGCGTTCGCTACGCGACGGCGGCCGAGCATGAAATTCTGGATGTGTTCACCTGCATCCGGAATCACTGCAAACTCGAAACGGCCGGCCGGCTGCTTGAACGAAACGACGAGCGCCATCTTCGTTCGACAGAAGAGATGGTGCAGCTATTTTCGGATTTGCCGGAAGCTATTCAGAACACGGGCGAACTCTCCGCAAGACTCCAATACACCCTGGCTGATCTCGGCTACGAATTTCCGCGCTATCCCGTTCCCGAGGGAGAAACGATGGATTCGTTTCTTCGCAAGCGCACGGAAGAAGGCTTCCAAAACCTGTATGGCCCTAAACGGGACGATGACCTGTTTGAACGTGCCAAGCGCCAAGTAGAGCGCGAATTGGTGCTGATCGAAAAGCTGCATCTTGCCGGGTACTTCCTGATCGTCTGGGACATCATTCGATTTTGCCGCGAACAGAAAATCCTCGTGCAGGGCCGCGGTTCGGCTGCAAACAGCGCGGTTTGCTATTCCCTCGGGATTACTGCGGTCGATCCGGTCGGAATGAAACTGCTCTTTGAGCGTTTTCTCTCGGAAGAACGCGGCGAGTGGCCGGACATCGACCTCGACCTACCGAGCAGAGACCAAAGAGAAAAGGCGATTCAGTACGTGTATCAAAGGTACGGGCAACTCGGCGCCGCAATGACGGCGAACGTCATTACTTATCGTGACCGCTCGGCTGCGCGAGAGGTGGGCAAAGCTCTTGGATTCGATCAGGACACTCTCGACCAGCTTTCGAGCGTGGTGAACAGCGGAGAATGGCGCGGTCCATCTGACAATTTCGAAAATCATTTTCAGCAAGTTGGCTTCGACCTGAACCATCCTCGCGTCCGAAAGTACTGGGAGTTGTGCGAACGCATTCAGGATTTGCCAAGACACCTGGGCCAACATTCCGGTGGCATGGTGGTTTGTCAGGGGCAGCTTGATTCCGTCGTTCCTCTCGAACCAGCAACGATGCCGGGGCGCGTCGTCGTGCAATGGGATAAGGACGATTGCGCTGACATGGGTATCATCAAAATCGATTTGCTGGGACTCGGCATGATGGCGGTGCTCGAAGAGTGCTTGGAACTTATTCCCAAGCACTATGGCAAACCGGTCGACCTAGCGCAACTTCCTCCCGATGATCCTCCGGTCTATGAAACCTTACGCAAGGCGGACACGGTTGGAATGTTCCAAGTGGAAAGCCGCGCGCAGATGGCGTCGCTGCCGCGCAATGCGCCAGTGAAGTTCTACGATCTCGTGGTACAGGTAGCCATCATTCGGCCCGGCCCGATTGTCGGAAAGATGATGCATCCCTACATGAATCGGCGGCAAGGCAAGGAGCCGGTCACGTACGCTCATCCTTCGCTCGAACCGATTTTGGAGCGAACTCTGGGAGTGCCACTGTTTCAAGAACAACTGCTGCGCATCGCAATGGTAGCGGCGAACTTCACGGGTGGTGAAGCCGAAGACCTCCGCCGAGCGATGGGCTTCAAGCGTTCGGAAGAACGTATGAAAAAAATCGAGGCCAAGCTGCGGAGCGGAATGACGCAGAACGCGTTCGCCCCTGAAACACAGGAAGAGATCATCACGCAAATTACTTCCTTCGCACGCTACGGGTTTCCAGAATCGCACGCGGCGAGTTTCGCTTTGATCGCCTATGCCAGCGCGTACTTGAAATTCCATTATTTAGGGGCGTTCACAGCCGCACTACTCAACAATCAGCCAATGGGTTTTTACAGCCCGGCGGTGCTTGTGCACGATGCGCAGCTGCATGGCCTTCGAGTGAAACCGATCAACGCGCTACATTCCGAATGGAACTGCACCATTGAGCATGCGATCAAAGAGGGCAAGGATGTCCCTTGTCTGCGCATTGGATTGCGTTACGTCCGCGGTCTGAGGCAAACGTCCGCCGACAAGATTGTCTCGGAGAGGCAGAACCGCCCGTTCGAGGGGATTGATGATCTGGTTCGCCGTGTCCCGGAACTGCAGAAAGCGGAGATGGTAACGCTCAGCGAAATTGGTGCGCTGAACTCTCTTGGAAGGGGAATGCATCGAAGAACTGCTCTGTGGCAAGTGGAACGCGCGGCCCGGCTTGCCGGCCCATTGCTGGATGCGATTCCGGAGCAAATGGAATTGTCGCCACTGCGTCAGATGACGGACGAAGAGCGTCTTGTTGCGGATTTTCACGGGTCCGGCATGAGCACTGGCCCGCATCCGATGACGTATTGCCGGGAAGCTCTATCCAAGCTCCAAGTAAAACGAGCGTGCGATTTGCCTCGGGTGCCGGACGGGCAATACACGCGGGTAGCAGGATGCGTAATCGCTCGGCAGCGGCCGGGAACAGCGAAGGGCTTCGTCTTTTTGAGTCTGGAAGATGAAACAGGAATTTCGAACGTGATTGTGAATCCTGACCTTTACGAGAAATACCGCTTGGTGATCAACCGTGAGAAATTCCTTCGGGTTGAAGGCGTCCTGCAGAATCAGGATCACACTATATCCATCAAGGCTTCCCGAGTGCTACCGATCTCCATCACCGCAGCAGAAACGCAGTCCCACGATTTTCATTAGTTAGTCCCGCCGCTTGTTGAAGGTATTTCGGACACGCTCGCCCTAATACCACTTTGTTAATCAAGGGTCTGTCAGTGAAGCCTGACAGCGTGGCAACCGGCGTATTCTTTCTCCATGGGCTTACGAACCACGATTTTGCAAGTGCTCGCACTTTGTGTTGGCATGAGTTCTATTTTCGTCGTGGGCTGTGGCGACCGTCAGGAATCGTTCTATCCGACAGTTTCGGACGCAGACAAAGCGGGCGCAATTACACGGGGCTGGGTACCGGATGACATAATCCCTAACAGTTCGCGGAACATCCGCGTAGTCGGCGAACTCTCGCCATCGAAAGAATGGTGCGCCTTCGACTTTCCAGCAGTTGACGCAGAAATCCTAAGAAAGAAGCTCAAGACGATTGGTGTGCTACCGCCCTCTGTGACGCGAGTGCCAAATCCCGGTGTGTCCTGGTGGCCAGAAGTGCTACGAGGCAATCTTGAGGTGGGGAACATAAACAAGGCGGGATTTCAGCTTTACGTGATAGAAAGATCCGCGAACTCTGTGAATATGGGTATCTACCTCTTTGCGCTCGACTGGTCGAAGGGGCGCGGGTTCTTCTATTGGACTTACAAGTCCTGATTTGTCTACAAATCGGGTTCTCAACCTAACTGATGTTTACGAACTTGACCAAAGGCGAAACGATCAAGTATTACTTGCAGACCTTTGAGGGATAGGAGTGCCTGTGCTGAGACCGAGACTCTCGATACTTTTGCTGGTAGGAGTTTCAGTTTTCGTCGCGATCCCGGCGTTGGCATGCGAGCCCGTTGTTCCGTTTATGCAGGTCATGGTGCCAGCACTCGCGCTGTCCGGCTCAATTCTTGTGCTGGCAATGGCTGTGGTCTTGAAATCGGTGCTGTTCGCCGTCTTCGAGCGACGGCTTCCGCGTCTGCGCGCCGCTTGGCGAATGTTCCTCGGCAACGTGCTAACGAGTTTTGTTGGGCTCCTTGTCGCTGTGATGATCGCAAGTGCCCCCAGTTTTTGGCTTATCGGAGCGCCACTGGTCTGCGCTCTTTGCTGGCTACCAACACGGAGGCTCGTCAAAGCGGCTCCGTTACCCTGGTTGGCCCGAAGGTCGCCTGCGGCTCTCGCTGGGGCCATGACTGGAGCGATGGTGGCAAGCTGCATTCTGTTCATGGCAGGCCGAGGGGCACTTGAGACGCATCAACACGCGCTGTACTGGATCATCAAACTCGCGGCAATCTTTCTGGCTCTGCTCGCAAGCATGACGCTAACCACTGTCTGGGAAGAATGGGTCATTTGGCGACTGAGTTCACGCCCGGAGGGCAGGGGGTTCTTCGCATCCGTTCTACGCGCGAACCTGTATGTTTTGCTGCTGGTCATGGCAGTTCCCGCTGTGCTGATTCTACCCAAGAGGCTCAAATCGCCGGACTTCATCGCCAAGAGACACCACACGATGGCTAGTCTAACAACCGACTTGTCTCGCGGGGCGCCGGATAGTCAACACAGCAGCGCTTCGGGCAGCCCAGACATCAACCCCCGATAAGTATTGCCCACCGGAAACTGACCTACCCGGTTTGTTGTTATGCAAAAAGAGCCGACTGAGCGGATCCATCCTCAGGGTTGCAGAAATTGCTCAGGCCGACGCCAACGAGGCGAAACCGCTGCTGCGGGCTGAGGCCGACGCGTTCCCGCAGCGACAGGGCGATATTCGTCAATTCCTCGCAAGAAGAAGGCGGAGAGGCTGGCGTGTGGCTGCGAGTGAGAATCTTGAATTGACTCGTCTTCAGTTTCAGCACGACGGTGCGAGCTCTTCGTGATTCCTTGCAGGATGCGGCCCATGTGTGCTCCGCAAGTTTTCGAATCATAGGTTCCATCTCGGCCAGCAAGACATCTTGTTCGAAGGTGTCCTCCGCGGATATGGATGGTGTTGGCCGGTCAGGGACTACCTCGCTGTTGTCGATTCCCCGAGCCAGGTCGTAGAGACGCACGCCATAGCGGCCGAAGCGGCCTTCGAGCGTCGGCAAATCCATTCGCCGCAGGTCGGCGATCGTTTGTACCTCAAGCTGCTTCAGGTTTTCTTCCGTGACTTTGCCTACTCCGGGTAGGCGGCCTACCAGCAGCGGCAATAAAAACGAATCTATTTCTTCCGGTTGGATGACAAAGAGCCCATCCGGTTTTTTCCAGTCCGACGCAATCTTCGCCAGGAATTTGTTCGGCGCAACACCTGCCGACGCGGTCAAGCTCAGCTCCGAGCGAATCCGGTCGCGGATCGTGCGTGCCACTTGTGTTGCGGTAGGCAAGCCAGTCTTGTTCTCCGAAACGTCGAGATAGGCTTCGTCGAGGGACAACGGCTCAATCAAGTCGGTGTGGCGTTTCAAGATTTCGCGCACCTGGCGGGAGACCGCCCGATAGCGCGGGAAGTCCGGGGGCAGGAAGATTGCGTTAGGGCATAGACGTTCCGCTCGAACAGCGGGCATGGCGGAACGTACGCCGAACTTTCGCGCTTCATACGAAGCAGCGCACACTACCGAGCGATTTCCCCGCCACGCGACAACAACGGGTTTGCCGCGCAGTTGCGGATCGTCACGCTGCTCGACGGACGCATAGAATGCGTCCATATCGATATGAATGATCTTGCGAGCAGTCATCTTGCAAACCATCTTATTCCGGAGTCCCGAGCGAGTGCGAGAGTTTGCTTATTTGGTCGGCGTTTGTTGTTCTAGAGAGCGCGATGCAAAGAGAAATGCGAGCACGCTAGAGCCACAGGAGGGGAGTATGAACGCTTGGAGCTATGTTGGACTAATCGGGCTTTTGGTTTGTCTTGGACTCGTTCACGCCACGCCTTCGCGGGAGGAGGACGAACGGACGATTCGAGGCATGGTGGATCAGGCGATTGCCCGGCTCAACCGGGGCGATGTCAACGCCTTTGCTGATTTCTGGGACGAGGATGCTGATTACGTTGGAGTTGACGGGAAGCTGACCAAAGGCAGAAGTCAAATTCAGACTCTTTTTCGTGAGATGGGCAAAACCGGGGCCGGACAACAAAGCGCAACCATCGAACAGATTCGCTTCATCACACCGGAACTCGCGACTGTTGACGGCGTGTGGACTGTGACGGGAGCTCGGGACACCACCGGAAAGGAGTTGCCCGTGATAAGAGGCAGGGGATTTGAACTGGTCCAAAAGAAAAATGGAATCTGGAAATTCGTCGCAACGCGTGAAATGGTGATCTTTGGGGCAAGCTAGGAGAGTAAAGGCAGCCAAGATCGAAGCGCTGACTTTCGATTGGTACGGAACGTTGGCAAATCATCGGCACAAGATGGGACGTGGAAGGCTGTTTTCGGAATATCTCTCTTCACATGGTCTGCAGTCGGCTCCATGGGATCGCAGCGTTCTAAACAAGGTCTTCGACTATTACGGTGGTTCGTACAAGGTAGAATTCTGCGGCGAGGAAAAACGGGCCTTCTGGATTCAGTTTACAAGGCTGCTTTTCGAACAGTCGCAGGTAAGTGGCGCCACGGCCAGTCAAGCGGAAGTTCATGCAACTGCCATTTGCGACATCTTCGGTTCAGCCTGTTTCGAGTTATACGCCGATGTACAGCCAGTTCTGCATGTGCTAAAACAACGAGGCCTCAGGTTAGCCGTCGTCTCGAACTGGCATCGTGGCTTGGATTCCTTCTGTCGCGAAATGAATCTCTCGAATCTTCTCGATATCGTTATTGCATCGTCGGATATCGGAATCGAGAAGCCAGACCCAAGGCTTTTCAACGAAGTGGTTTATCGGCTTCGACTGGAGGCCGACCAGGTAGTGCATGTTGGAGATTCGCCAGTTGATGACTTCAGTGGAGCAGTTGCGGCGGGATTGAGAGCAATCTTGATCGACCGTGGAAACGTGCACTGCAGACATGTGAACAGAATTAGTAGCCTCTACGAATTGGAAGGCCAACTACAATCGGTCGCATAGCAGACACAATTCGGAACGCGATGCAAAGAGAAATGCGACCACGCTTGGATTCGTTACCCAGAACAGAAGCATCGTTCATTGAGCCGATGGAGTGTCTGTCGGTATCGAAGCTGCCTGGGGGCGACCAATGGATTTGGGAAATCAAACTCGATGGTTATCGAGCACTCGCGGTCAGGCCTGGAACTGGTGTCACTTTATTCTCGCGACGAAGAAAATCTCTCAATACACAATTTCCCTATATCGTCGAAGCGCTGACCGATCTGCCCGAGGGAACGGTTGTCGATGGAGAAGTGGTTGCGATCGATGACCGCGGTCGTCCGAACTTCAACCTTCTTCAGAATTTCCGGGCTGAAGCACGTCGAATTCATTACTACATTTTCGATCTATTGTGCTGGAAGGGCCGTGACTTGACACGCGTTCCCCTGATCGAACGGCGGGCGCTGTTGAAGGCACTCGTAGTTGTGCGCGACAAGAGAATCAGGACTGCGGAGTACGTTGAGGCAGCGCCAACGGATCTGCTAGCTGCGGTGCGCGAGCAGGGGCTTGAAGGAATCATCGGGAAACGAAAGGACAGCCCTTATCAACCGGGAAAGCGAAGCGGCGCATGGATCAAGTATCGGGTGAATCGAGGACAAGAGTTCGTTATCGGCGGCTATTTTCCCGGGCCACACGGTTTTGACTCACTGATCGTCGGCTACTATGACGGAGACAAGCTGATCTATGTGGCAAGAACTCGGAACGGATTTGTCCCGGCCTCGCGGCGACAGGTGTTTTCGAAATTGAAACATCTCGTGACGCCCGCGTGCCCATTCGTAAATTTGCCGGAGACGAGGCGGTCGCGATTCGGCGAAGAACTGAACACTGAGAAAATGAGGAAGGCAGTTTGGTTGAGGCCAGAAGCCGTCGCGCAGATTGAGTTTCTGGAATGGACTGTCGGTGATAGGTTACGACATTCGAAGTTTGTCGGCCTGCGCGAGGACAAGAACGCTCGAAGTGTGGTCAAAGAGCGCGTTGGCGAAGCCGCGTCGGACTAAGCAAAATCGGCGGAGCCTGGATACGTCTGGCGTTCTATGAAACAATTCGCTTCAAGCCAGGAGGCGTCCTCATGCGAAGTATTGTCTTTCTTGGTATGACGCTACTCGCCGCGTCAGTGGGCATCGGCCAAAATCACCCTTCACTGCCATCTAGCTTCCGCGCAACTACGATTCACAGCCCAGAAGGCGCGGACATCTTCGTGCGTTCGGGTGGGCGCGGGCCGGTCGTTGTTCTGCTGCATGGATATGCCGAGAATAGCGATTCCTGGGCGCCGCTAGCGGCGGATTTGATGAAAGACCACAGTGTGGTCGTTCCTGACCTTCGAGGCATCGGTCGTTCGTCGAAGCCAGAGAGTGGGTATGACAAGAAAACCCAGGCCAAGGACATCCGGGCGGTTGTCACGGGGCTGGGGTATGACCGCACGTTCGTAGTTGCCCACGATATCGGGAACATGGTGGCTTATGCGTGCGCCGCGATGTATCCCGACAAAGTGGAACGCTTAGTCGTCATGGATGCTCCCATTCCCGGAATCGAACCGTGGAACGAGATTGAAGCGGAGTGCCGTACTTACATGTGTGCCCGGCTGAAGTTACTTCTCAATCCTGGTGTTTGGCATTTTAACCTTCATGGACCTGACGCGGCGAAGGCCAAGGCGGTCTCGGGCCGTGAGCGAATCTATTTTGACGGCATATGGGATGACTTCACAGGAGATCCCAGCAAGCCCGACGAAGCCACCCGAAACTTTTTCGCGGCGACCTATGCTC
>Ga0137394_10000547_pt1 | contig 26292 bp, 18 predicted proteins | sample czobulk116metaG_FD_108278 | JGI IMG/M metagenome (GOLD analysis project Ga0137394, IMG submission 108278) | Vadose zone soil microbial communities from Angelo Coast Range Reserve, California, USA - czobulk1.16 metaG | ecosystem: Environmental > Terrestrial > Soil > Vadose zone | place: USA...
CCTGGGCGCGACCACCTGTGAATGGTGGCTCTTGCCGGTGAAGGCCGACGGCGATCCGGACCTGGCAAGGTCCTCGTTCCCGCTGGTCGCGGGGCGCGAGCGCTGGGCCGAGCCGTTCCGTTACGGCGACGCGCGCTGGGCGCGCGCCTTCGATCCCGGCGCCGCGTTCGACGAGTCGATCCTGCTCGGCGGAGAGCCGCCCAGGCCGGAAGCGGCCGCCGCGGCCCCCGCGCCGCCACCTCCGGCACCCGCCGCCGTGCCGCCGCCGCCGGCCGCGAGCGCGCGCTGCGGCGGCGAAGCGCGCGTCCGGACCGCGCTGCTCGACCGCTTCGATCAGTGGGAAGCGCAGATCGTCGGCGCGCGGCGCTCGCTCGATCGGGCGAGCTGGACGCTGGACGCCGGCGCCTGGTCGGGCCATTGCCAGGAGATGGATGTGCTGCGCGGCGCTCTCGAGCAGCAGCTCGGCTGCGCGCTGGGCCACGAGGGCCGCTGCATCGGCGCCGGAACGGAGCGCGCGCGATGAGCGGCCCCACGGAGCTGCGGATCGCGGCGCCGACAGACGGGCTGGATGCCCTGGCCGGCGCCGCTCGCGCGGCGCAGATCGCGGCCGCCGCGACCCGATGGCTGGCCGCCGCCTCCGTCGCCTGCGCCTGCCTGCTCGCGCTCGCCGTCGCGCTGGCGCTGGTGGACCGCAGCGGCGCCCCCGAGCGGACCCAGCCCTCCGCCTCCGCCTATCTCGACTTCGATCTCGCCGTCCTGCGCGCGCTCGCGGAACGGAGCTTGGGAGCGGACGCGCCCGACGGACCGCTGCGATCGCTCTGGGCGCGCCGGCCACCGTGGGCGCTGACGCCGGCCGGGGACGACGGAGCGCGCCTGGTTTCGCTCCGCGACGCGTGGGCGGCCTCGGTGGCCGATCGCAGCCGCTTCCGCAGCGCCGCCCGCGGCGTGTCCGACGCTCTCGGGCTTTTGCTCGGCGGCCTCGGACTCGCGGTCCTGGCCGCGGCCGCGGGTGGAATCGCCGCCGAGCTGATCCGCTGGAGGCGGAGCCTGCGGCCCGCCGCGCGGCATGCGCTGCTCTCCGGCGCCACCGCGGTCCTGGTCGTCCTACCGCTGTGGCCGCTGCTCGATCCGGCCCTGTTCTACGACCGCACGCGCTCCCTCGGCGTCGGCCCGGCCGCGGTGCTCTTCGTCGCCGGGTTCGCGGGCGCGCTGTCCGGCGCGGCGGCGCGCGGGCTCTTCGGCTCCGCGCCCCAGGCGGCCTGCTTGAGCGCGCTGGGCGGCAGGCCCGCGGTGTCGGCGGCCGCACGGCTGTCCGCGCTCGATGCCGTCCAGTGGCTCATTCCCCTGGTGCCCGCGCTCGCCGCCGCCGCCGTGTTCGCCTGCGCGAAGGCGGACCAGGACCCCTCGGTGGTCGCCGCCGCCAGCGGGCTCGGCTCGCTGATCCGCTCGGCCATGCGCGAGGCCTCGGTCGGGGAGCGGCTGTCGTCGGCGGCGCTGGTCGGCGGCGCGCTGGTGGTGCTCTGGGTGCTCGGCCACCGTTTCGTGGTGGAGATCCGCTCCTCGCTCAGCGCGATCGGGAGCGTCCGATGACGGGGCGCCCACGGATCGACGCCCTTCTCCCGCCCGGCTTCCGCGCCCTCTCCGCGCTCGGAGCCGTGCTGCTTGCGGTCGGCGCGGGGCAGCTTCTGGTCCTGCCCGCCCGCGACGAGCCTTACCCGGCGGCCGCCGCGCTCCTCGGGCTCCTGCTCGCCGGCGGAGGCGCGATCGTGCTCGCCTTCATCCGGGTGAACGTCCGCGAGGGGCTGGGCCGGGACGCCGCGCCTCCGCGATCCATCTCGGACGCCCTGTCCGCCGGCGCGCTCGTGCTGATCGCCGCCGCCACCGCCGAGGCGTGGCGCTCGAGCGGCGTGCTCTTTCCGCCGCGCCTTCTGCTCGCCTGGCATGGAGCGCTTCCGTTCCCTCGCCTCTCGGAGCCGCCGCTGGCGATGATGCTCGCCGGCACCACGCTGGTCGCGCTGGGCGCGCTGGCCACCGCGGCGGTGATCGGCGCCCTCTGGCTCTTGCTCTACGCGCAGCGCATGGACGGGTGGGCGCGCGCCATCGGCGGCGTGCTCTCGTTCGCCGGCGCCGTCCCTTATGTCGCGTTCGCCCTGGTGGTCCGCGCGCTGATCTGCGCGGAGGTGGCCTTCCTCGCCGCCGGACAATGGCTGGCGCTGCGGCCCGACGAGCAGCTCGCCTATCGATCGCTTCTCGGCATCGCGCCCGGCCTGCTCGCGGCCTCGGTGGGGCTGGGCCTCGGGATCGGCCGGGGGCTGTGGAGCTGGCTGGAGGACGTCCGCGCCGCGGAGGAGAGCAGCGATTCGTTCCTGGCCGCCCGGGTCCGCGGCGAGCGGCCCTGGTCGATCCTGGTCCGGCAGGGCCTGTGGCTGCGCCGGCGGCGCGAGCTGGGCGCGCTGCTGCTGGCGGGAATGGCGGCCGCCGCGCTGATCGACATCCTCTCCAACACGCTGATCGACAGCTTCCGCCCGCCGGGGTTCCCGCCCTATCCCTCGCTCGGAGCCGCGCTGTTCCTGCGCGGCGCCGGCGGAGACGGCCTGCCGCTGCCGTTCCCCGCCGCCTGGGGGACGACGCACCTTGCGGTGGTCGCGGCCGCCCTCCTGCTCCTGTTGGCGCAGACGCTGCCCCGCGGGACCGGACGCGTCACCCTCGAGGGCGGCGTGCTCCGCGTCGGCCGCGGCGTCCTCGCGCGAGGGGTGGCCAGCGCGCACGGCATCGCCACGCGCCCTGCGCTGCAGTGGGTGCTGGGTCCTTCGGGCGCCGGCAAGAGCACGCTGCTGCGCGCCTGGACGGCGCAGCTTCCCCGCGCGGTGCTGGTCCCGCAGGATCCGGACGAGGCGCTGCCGCGCTCCTTCTCCGCACCCGACGTCGCCCGGCTGGCGCGGCCCCGCGACGGGCACGCCGATCGGGTGCTCTGGGACCTGCTCGGCCGGCTCGGCGACGCTCCGCTCCGCAGGCGCCTCTTCGATCCCTTCACGCCCGTCTCCGCGCTCTCGCGCGGCGAGCGGCAGCGCCTCTTGCTCTCGCTCGCCCTGTCGCGGGCGCGCGCGGATCCGGCCTGCACGCTGCTCCTGGACGAGCCCACCTCGGCGCAGGACGGGCCGCGCACGCACGCGCTGCTCGACTGCGTGCGCGAGCTGTTGCCGGCGCAGTTCAGCGGAACCGGAGCGGTGGTGCTCACCTCGCACGATCCCGAGCCCATCGACGCGCTCCTCGGCGATCGGGCCGCGGACGCCGTCGCCGACCACGTCCTCTGGATCGAGGAGCGCAAGGCGCGGGCGCTCTCCGTGCTCGCCGGTCCGGTCCGCCGCTGGGAGGGAGCCGAGCCGCAGGGGCTGCAGCAGTACTTCGCGGCGGTCGACGCCCTGTTCGCGGCCCGGGAGCGCGCGCCGGGCGAGTCCGCGGCCGCGAAGGACGGCGAGGGCGTCCGGGTCCTCCGCGACCGCACCACCATATCCGGTCGCCCCTATTCCGTCTCCGCTTCCGCCCGGATCCGCGGCGGCGAGCTGGTCGTCCTCTCCGGCCCTTCGGGCTGCGGCAAGTCCACCTTGCTCCGCGAGATCGCTGCGCGGCCGCCGCTCTCGCTACAAATAGGCTTCGTCATGCAGGACGCGGCCCGGGCCTTTCCCGCCGAGATGCCCGTCCGCGAGGTCCTGGGCAAGGTCTCCGCCGCGCAGGGGCACGGGCTCGCCCAGCGCTGGTACGGCGGCGCGCTCGACAGGGAACTGCTGGCGCGATCGATCGGCGCCCTCTCCGAGGGCGAGCGGCAGCGCATCCTCCTCGCCGCCGAGGTGATGCGGCTGGAGTCGGCCCGCCGGACGCGGCTGCTCCTGCTCGACGAGCCCTTCGGCGCCGCCGATCCCGCGGCCCACCTGCGGCTGATGGACGCGCTGCTCGGCTGGGTCTCGGACTCCCAGGGCCGCAATGCCGCGATCCTGGTCTCGCACAGTCCACTGGTGGACCTCGGGCTGGCGCGCTCTTCCGGCATCCCGGCCCGGGAGTGGACCATCGACGGCGGGGAGCCATGAGCAGGATGGGACGCAGACTCTTGCGCCTCGAGCGCAGGCCGTGGATCCTGGCGCTCCTCGCCGGCGCCGGGGTCAGCCTGCTCGTGCCCAGTGCCCTGGCGCTGTACGGCCCCCCGGAGTGGCTCGACGCCGCGGCCGCCCTGGGCGACGCCAACCTCGTCGCCGCCCTGGCCGGGCTATTCGCGGTCAGCACCGGGGTTTTCCGGGTGCTCTTGCGCCGGCGCCGCCTCGTCGAGGAAGAATTGGACGAGGAGCCCGCCTTGCCGAAGAGCTCTCCACCCCCGGAAGTCCAGGATGCCCCCGCGGCCGCGGCCCGGGCGCACCTGCGCTGAGGCGTCATGGCGGACGGCGATTCCCTCTCCATCCGGCGCGCGGCGGGCGCGGTCCTGCGCGTCCTCAAGCGCCGCGGCGCTCCTCCGCAGCGGCCCGGAGGATGGGGACAGTCCGAGCCGCTGCGGCCGGCGCTCGCCATCGACGCGCTGCTCACGGGCATGGGCGCGCGCTTCGGATTGGCCGAGTCGGCGGTGAACGGCCTTTTGCGGCCCGCGCTCGCCGACTGGCGCGACGCGGTGGGCTGCGCGGATCCGCTGCTGGTGCCGGCCAACGCCCAGGGTCCCGCGGCGGAGAAGGCCCTGCTGCCCCTTCCGATGCCGTCCTGGTGCGCCTGGCTGATCGACGCCGGCGTGCTGCTGCTGGAGGGACCGCCGCACCTCGACGGGCCTCGCGTGGTGCAGCGGGCCTGGCTCGCGGTCGTGCGCGAGACGGAGCTTGCGGCGGTGGAGTGCTTCCCGCTGGTCTTCGCGGGCCGGTACGGCTCGGTCGCCGCCTCGCTGCGCCTCCACCTGGCGCTGTCGCCGCCGTTCCCCGCCGCCGACTGGCGCGGCGAGGTCTGGCTGCGCGCAGCCGCCCGACGCGCATCGGAGCCCCGCGCTCCCGTGCGGATCTGGCTGGGCGCCCCAGCCTCGCCCGTCGCGCCTGCCCCCGGAGCGCGGGGGCAGACCACCGTCACCTGGGTGATGCCGCGGAGCGATTCGCCGCCCACCGCCGACTGGCCCGCGGGCTGGCCCCGCTGGGCGGTCCTGCGCGTCCTGGAGGGCCGGGAGCCGCAGGCGCTCTGGGACCTGCCGGCGATCTGGCAGGCGTGCACCAAGGACGCGCCGGAGGCCGGGGTCAGCGCAGCCGCTTCGCCGGTGCCCGGCACGCTGCGCCTCGCGGTGGACATCGGAAGCACGTCCACGGTGGCGGTCGAGGAAGACAACGCGGCCGGCGGATCCATCGGCGCGAAGCTCTTGCCGCAGGGAGCGCCGCGCCCCTCCCCCTCCGGATTCCGCCGCATCGCCGGCGACGCGGCGAGCGCGCACGAGGTGGGCTGCGCCGACCATCTGTTGGCGCCGGGCGAGCAGCTCCCGACCGCGCTGTCCGCCGCTTCGCCGGAGGCGCTGGTGGATCTGCTGACCGGCGCGCCCGACGCCGCCGCGCAGCTCTGGCTGCCGCAGGCATCGGAAAGCGGAGGCAACCACGCGCCGCTCCTGATCGATCGGTTCAAGTCCCCCGAGCTCCTGTTGCTCTCGGACTGGCTGGCGGACGTGCCGCAGCCGCTCGCCGACCGGACCGAGGTGAGCCGCAGGCTCCTGGAAGCGTACGCCTTTCACCTGGGCCGCACCCTGGCGGCCGCCCACGGCACTCCGCTGGTCACGCCCGAAGGAGGCCGCTGGACGCTGCGCCGGCCGAATCTGTCCTCTGCGGAGGCGGTGCTCACCTATCCGGAGTGCGCCTTCGACAGCGGCGGCCAGCAACCGTTCCGGACGATCTTCGACGGCGTCGGCCGGCAGCTCTGCGCCGGGCTGTCCGCAGCCTGGGCTACCGCTTCGCACCGGCTGGTGACCGACCCGCTCGCGGCGCGCTCCGGCCGGGCGCGCGCGCGCGACGATCGCCATCCGCTGGAGACCTTCGTGGACTTCGGCGGGCTCACGCTACAAGTCACCGTCCGCCTGCCCCAGGCTCCGGGCCGTCCGCTTCCCTTCGTTCCGGGTTCCTCGATGAGCTATCTGCTGGGCGGCGAGCGCCTGATCGACGCGGCGGCCTTCGCCAGCGCGGATCGCGATGCGCCCACCTCCGTGCGCAGCGCCTATCGCGCGACGGCGCGGCGCTGGCGGGCGCTGATCGCGGGCGGCGGCGCGCTCCGCGATGCCGAAGGCGCGCGGCACGGGCAGCTCGGCGAGGCTTTGCTGGAGACCGTCATCGCCCTGGTCCGCCGGCAGCTCGAGGGGACCCTGCGGCGGGCCGCGCCGGACCTCACCACCTTGCGCGGCGCGGGCGTCCGGCTGCACCTGCTCGGCGAAGGCTGGAAGCTGATCGCCCTCGACGTGCCCGACGAGCGCCGGGAGAAGGAGACCCTGCGGCGCATCGAGGAGCACCTGGCGCGGCGCCCCCTCCTCGAGGCTCCGCTCCAGATCCAGCGCATGACCAAGCGGCGCGTCTGCGAAGGCGCGCTGCGCGTGCGCGCGGCAGAGGAGCCGGCGGAGCCCGCGCTGGAGCTGCAGGGCGTGGACGTCGCCTCGGGCGACGGCCTCGTCCAGCGCTGGTTCGGCATCGCCGGCGCGGGCGCGTCAGCCGAGCCGGATCTCTCTCCTCACCGCGAGGACTCCTGGTGGAGCGGGTTCTCCGGCGGCAGCGACTCGCTCCTGCGCGTCGAGCAGTGGTTCAGCGGAGGGGCGGACACGTCGTCGCCGTTCCAGACGCTCCTCGCCGGCGGAAACCTGGCCTTCGACGGCCGCCGCTCGGTCCTGAAGCAGTGGCTGGACGTGTCCGGCCCCTCGCTGGTCGCCCTGCGGATTCGTCGGGCTATTGGACGTTGAACGGATCCACGGTGGTGGTCACGCTCGCCCGGATGCTCGATCCGGGCAGCCCGCCCGCGATGTCCGTCTCGTTGGTCCGCGTGATGATCACGCGCTGGCCCGTCCGGACCGGGTTGTTGGCGGCCGGGATCGTGTACGCGCCCGTGTCCGGCACCTGGATCGTGTAGTTGCGGGTCGTGATCGTCGCGGACTTGGCCATCGCCGGCGTCGTCCAGCTCACGTCGAGCGGCTGGTTCGCCGTCACCGTCCCGTTCAGGGCCGGGGCGTTGATGGCGTGGACACCGGGGCTTCCCAGAACCACGCCCTGCACCTTGTTCGTGCCGCTCACCACGGAGAGGGTGAAGTCGCCCGAGGGCAGCGAGGTCTTCGAGGCGGTGTAGTGCCCCGACCCCGCCGTGCCTTCGGTCAGCGCGACGTCGCCTCCCAGGCCCGCGTTCTGGATGGTCACGGTGGCGCCGCTCACCTTGGCGTTGAGGCCGTCGCTCACGTCCACGCCCAGCGCGGTGCTGGGGGTGGTGGAGGAATTGGTCACTGTCACGGTGGCGGACACCAGAAGAGTGGCGCTGCCGGTGCCGGCGCGGTTGCGATCCACGGCGGTATTGCCCGATCCACTCCCGCCGCAGGCAGCCATCACGAACGCAAGAAGAAGGACTCGCTTCATTTTGGAGGGCTCCTCTCTAGTCCCTGACAGACCACAGGGTTGGCGGGCGAGGCCACGCGACATTGTGGGCACATTGGCGCACGCACCCGACCTCCTTGGCGTAGAGTCCGGTCCTTTCAAGGAGGCCGAAATCTTGCTGATCGCGCTCCTGGTGCTCTCCGCCGCCGTTCCACCCGACGTCGCCCGCCAGCTCGTCGGCGGCGCCCTCGCCGACGGCGTCGCCTACGCGAGCCTGCGCGAGCTCACCGACACCGTCGGTCCCCGCCTGTCCGGATCGCCCGGGGCCGAGGCCGCCGTCCAGTGGGCGCTGAAGAAGCTCCAGCAGGACGGGCTCTCCGCGCGGCTCGAGCCGGTGAAGGTGCCGCACTGGGTGCGCGGCGAGGAGAGCGGCGAGATCCTGCTGGCGGCCGGCGTGGTCGGGCACCGCCTCGCGCTGACCGCGCTAGGCAACAGCGTGGGCGGAAACGCCACTGCCGAAGTGGTGCAAGCCGGATCGCTGGCGGAGCTGTCCGCGCTGGGCGCTGCCGCGCGCGGGAAGATCGTCTTCTTCAACCACGCCATGAGCAAGCCGGACGACTACGGCCGCTTCGTGGAGATGCGCACCCGCGGCCCCTCCGCCGCGGCGCGGCTCGGCGCGGTCGCCGTCCTCTTGCGCTCGCTCGCCACGGCCTCGCTGCGCTCGCCGCACACCGGGATGACCAGCTACGACGCCGACGCCGGACAGATCCCGGCCGCGGCGATCAGCACCGAGGACGCGGACCTGATCTCGCGCCTCCTGCAGCGGGGGCCGGTGCGCGTGCGGCTGTCGCTCGGCTGCCGGATGCTGCCGGACGCGGACTCGTCGAACGTGGTCGCCGACGTGCGCGGCCGCGAGCGGCCCGACGAGGTGGTGCTGCTCGGCGCCCACCTCGACTCCTGGGACCTCGGGACCGGCGCGAACGACGACGGCGCCGGAGTGGCGATGGTGATGGAGGCCGGGCGGCTGATCGGCTCGCTGAAGCAGCGCCCGCGGCGCACGGTGCGGGTGGTGCTGTTCATGAACGAGGAGAACGGCCTGGCCGGAGGGAAGGCCTACGCGGCTGCGCACCGGGCCGAGCTGGCCAACCACGTGGCGGCGCTGGAGGCGGACAGCGGCGCGGGCCGGCCGCTCTCCATCCGGTTGCGGGCGGGAGAAGGTGCCGGCGAGCTGCTCAATCCCTGGATCGCCCCGCTCGAAGGGCTCGGGATCCGGCTCGAACCGGGGGACGCGGGGGGGGCGGACCTCGGGCCAATGGACTCGGCGTCGGTCCCGCTGGTGCGCGTGCACAACGAAGGGACGCACTACTTCGACACCCACCACAGCGCCGCCGACACGTTCGACAAGATCGATCCGGCCGAGCTGGCGAGGAACGTCGCGGCGACCGCGCTGGTGGCGTATGCGCTGGCGGAGATGCCGCAGGCCTTGCCGCGTCCTCCACCGCGTCCGCCGCGGGAGAACCCTCCGCCGCAGAGGCCTCCGGCACACTGACCTGCCGCAGCGGCCGAGGAGTGTGCTATCTGGCCGCCCCATGAAGACGCTGCGCAGCTACGTCGAAGGGAAATGGATCGAAGGGAAGGAGCCGTTCGCGACGCTGGTCAACCCGGCGACCGAAGAGCCCCTCGCCCGCGCGTCGAGCCTCGGCCTCGACTTCGGCGCCGCCCTCGAGCACGCGCGCTCGAAGGGCGGCCCCGCCCTCCGCGAGCTGACGTTCGCCCAGCGCGGAGAGCTGCTCAAGGCCTGGAGCAAGGCGCTCTACGCCGCCCGCGACGAGGTGATCGCCCTCGCCATGCAGAACGGCGGCAACACCCGCGGCGACGCGAAGTTCGACGTCGACGGAGCCATCGGCACCCTCGCGCACTATGCCGAGCTGGGGGCCCAGGTCGGTCCGCTGCGCGTGCTGCGCGACGGCGAAGCCGTCCAGCTCGGGCGGACGCCGCGCTACGCCGGAATCCACCTCTGGGTCCCGCGCGACGGCGTCGCGGTGCACATCAACGCGTTCAACTTCCCGGCCTGGGGCACCGCGGAGAAAGCGGCCTGTGCCTTGCTCGCGGGGATGCCCATCGTCAGCAAGCCGGCCACCAGCACCGCGCTGGTCGCCTTCCGGGTCGCGGAGATCGGGGCGCCCCTCTTGCCGGCGGGGACCTTCCAGTTCGTTTGCGGATCGCCGGGCGATCTGCTCGATCGGCTCGGGCCGCAGGACGTGGTGGCCTTCACGGGATCCTCGACGACGGCCGCGAAGCTGCGGGAGCAGCTGGCGAAGCGCGGAGCGCGCCTGAACGTCGAAGCGGACTCGCTCAACGCAGCCGTCCTCGGACCCGACGTGCAGCCGGGCAGCGCCACCTGGGACCTCTTCGTCCAGGACGTCGTCCGCGACATGACCCAGAAGGCGGGCCAGAAGTGCACCGCCGTGCGCCGCATCTTCGTCGCCGGCGATCACCTGGCGGCCGCGCAGGACGCGCTGATCGATCGGCTGGGGCAGGTGCGCGTCGGCGACCCGGCGCGCGCCGAAGTCTCGATGGGCCCGCTGAGCACCTCCGACCAGCTCCGCGACGTGCGCGCGGGAATCGCGAAGCTGACCTCGGAAGCGCAGCCGGTGTTCGGAGGCGACGGCAGCGTGAAGCCGCTCGCGCCCGAGGGCAAGGGGTACTTCGTCAGCCCGGTGCTGATGCTCTCGCGCGACCCCGGGGGCGCGAAGGTGATGCACAAGGACGAGGTGTTCGGGCCGGTGGCGACGCTCGCGCCGGCGTCCTCGCCCGCGGAGCTGGTGCGCAAGGGAGGAGGCGGGCTGGTCTGCTCCGTGTACAGCGACGACCGCGACTTCCTGCGCGAGTGCGTGCTGGCGATCGCGCCGTACCACGGGCGCATCTACGTCGGCAGCGAGAAGGTGGCGGGGCAGACGCTGGGGCCGGGGACGGTGCTGCCGCAGCTCCTGCACGGCGGGCCCGGCCACGCGGGAGGAGGCGAGGAGCTGGGCGGGCTGCGCGGCCTGCAGCTCTATTCGCAGAGGGTGGCGATCCAGGCGGACCGCGCGCTGCTGGACGCGATTGCTCCGGCGGGCGAACCGGCGAAGGCTTAGGGGCCCGACCCGATCACGTCGGGAGCTCGCTTACCTTGCGTCGTGCCAGAGCTTGAACAGCGCCGACGCCTCCGCGGCGAAGCTCTCGTGCCGCGGCCGCCAGTCGAGGTCGTTGCGCACCTTCTCGCTCGAGATCTGCTGATCGAGCATGAGAGCCTCTTGGTACGGGCTTCCGTCCGGCTGCTGCGCCTGGACCTTTCCGTCCTTGCCCGCCGCGCGCGAGGCGGCCTCCGCGATCTCGCGCTGCGTGAGCCGCGAGGCGTCGGTCGCGTAGTAGACCGAGCCCGCCGGCGCGCGCTCCACCAGCCGCACGTACAGCTCGGCCAGATCGTCCAGGTGCACCAGCGGCCAGTGGTTGTCACCCGGACCGACCGTGTGCGCGGCCCCGTGCTTCAGCGCGGTGCCGAAGAACATCGCCGGAATTCCACCGTGCGCGCCTCCGTAGACGACGCCCGGGCGGATCACCGCCGAGCGGATCCCGTCCTTCGCCATCTCCAGCGCGGCCTGCTCGTGCGCCGGCCGCCAGGTCACCGCGCGCGGGGGCTTCAGGGTCGTGCTCTCGTCGGCCATGCCCTCGGTGGCGCCCTGCACCCAGCACCCGCTCGTATAGATGAAGGTCGCGCCCACCTGGCCGCGCAGCAGATCCCGCGCGCTGCCGATGGTCTTCTGGTCGAGCTCGGGACCGGCGGGACTGTACTCCTGCGCCAGGTTCACGAACGCCGCCCGGCCCCAGGCGGACCCGGCGTATCCGGCCGGATTGCCGAGCTCCCCGACGGCGAGCTTCACCCCGGCCTTCTTGAGGGCCTCCCCCTTGGCCTCCGAGCGAACGAGCGCGAGCACGTCGTGACCCGCCTTCTTCAGGGCGAGCGCGACCGCCGATCCGATGTACCCGCTACCGCCCGTCAGGAAGACCTTCATGCAAGAGCCTCCAGGATGAAACGCCCTGTTTACGCTGTGCAAAGCAGGTCGCCAAGAGCAAAGGTGATCTGCGTAGCGCTGTTCGCACCGCCACCGTTGGTACGCGGAGGCATGTGGGTGTCGGGATTACCTGCAATACATCCAAGTGTCGAGATTGTTTCCGATTTGTGACCTGTAACGCGCCGCAGCGGTCCCGGCCTTCCGTTTGCTACTGACTACCTCCTGATGGGCAACGTCGAGCGTCTCCTTCCAATCCGCAGCGCCGAGCGCGTCGCTGTCCTCCTCAACGCCAACGCGAGGAGCGTCTCCGACGGCCTCAAGCGGGAGCTCGAGAACTTCGTGCCCCCCGAGGATCTCTACTACTCGCGCTGCTTCGACGACGCCCGGCTGATCGCGCGGCAGGTGCTCGACAAGCGCTACCGCACCATCCTCACCGGCGGCGGCGACGGCACCTTCGTAGGCTACGTGAACTGCTTCTTCGAGCAGGCCCAGCAGCCCGGAGTGGGCGCGCTGCGCGGCGCCTACAAACTGCTCCCGGTCCCCGCGCACGCCGTGGATCTTCCCCGGTTCGGCGTTTTGAAGCTGGGGACCGGAAATGCACTGGCCGACTTCGCGGGTGCGAGCGGCCGCCGCCTCGGCGTGGTGGAGGACATCCTCCGCGCTCGGTCGGGCGAGGTCTCCGTCGTCCGTCCGCTGCATCTGCTCTCCTGGGAAGGCAAGCGCGCGCCCTTCGCCGGCCTGGGCATCGACGCGGCCATCCTCAACGACTACGTGAGCATCAAGGACCACTTCGGGCCCGGCGGCTTCGGCTACTTCTGCTCGGTGGTCGGCAAGACGCTCCCCTCCTACCTGTTCCAGTGCGGCGTTCCCAACGTCGAGGTGATCAACCTGGGCGGCCGCGCGCAGCGGCTCGGCCCCGACGGCAATCGGGTCGGCCGCGACGTCGAGCGCGGCGAAATCCTCTACAAGGGCCCGTGCAAGATCGCGGCGGCGAGCACGGTGCCGAACTACGGATTCGGGTTCCAGGCCTTCCCCTACGCGCTGCACGCCCCGGGCCGCTTCCAGCTCCGCCTCACCGCCATCGGCATCCCGAAGATCCTCGCCAACTTGCGCACGCTCTGGCGCGGTGGCCTGCCGCCCTCGGGCATCTACGACTTCCACTGCGACAAGGTCCTGATCAAGTTCGATCGGGACATGCCCCTCCAGGTCGGCGGCGACGCCGAGGGCTGGCGGCGCGAGATCGCCCTGGAGATGGCGGAGCGGCCGCTCGAGCTGCTCGACTTCCGGGCGCGCGGGTAGTCGCGACACCGCGCAACACGCCCCGGGGCGAGTGCAGAATGGGATGCGTTCCAGGGCCCGCTACTGCTTCACCAGCGAATCCATGTACCGATCGATCCGCTCCCGGAAGGCGTCGCTGGCATCGACGAACTGCACGCCCACGCCGGGCGTCTTCCCTCCCACCGCGAGCTGACGGTGCACCACGATCCCGCTGGAGCTCACCGGCTGGGGGTCGTCGGGAAGCTGCAGCTCGACCTGCACCACCGTCTCCAGCGGGGGCGGATCGTCCGTCTGGATGAAGATGCCGCCGCGGCTCATGTTGCTGGCGTGCTCGAGGACGAACTCGCGCGCGCTGCGGAAGCGGACGGCCAGGGTCACCTCGTGCCGCGGAAAGCCTCGCTTGTTCGCCTCTTCCTGATCGCGATCCGATAGCAGGTGTGAGATGCGCATGCGGGCCTGCGGGTCGACCACGATGAAGTCCGCCCAGAAGCCCGACTCCGCCGGGCTATCGGCCCTGGCGCGCGCCACGCGGCCGATCGCCACCTCGGGCACCGACGTGTTCGGCAGGTACAGCGCCATCGAGACCCTCGCCCCGACCGGGGGCGGGGTGAGCGAGCGGACGGCGATCCCCAACGGGCTCAGCTCTCGCGAGGTGCTCTGGACGGCCACCCCCTCAGAAACGTAGCGCACGGGGAAGACGAAATTTGCGGATGGCATCCGGGGAGAGGCCTTCAAGCCGCGTGCCGCAATTCGGCCATGTTTTTCCCTGATGTTACAGGTTCAGTGCAGGATTCCACGGGCCAGAACGTGGGCCTTCAGCCAGAAAGCTGGCCGCGGTGTGGACGCTCTCACAACACGTTGGAGGCAAGCTCCGCCAGCGCCGAGCGCTCGCCCTTGGTGAGCGTGATGTGGCCGGCCAGGCGCTCGTGCTTGAACTTGTTCACCACGTGGACCAGGCCGTTGCTGGTCGAGTCCACGTATGGATTGTCGATCTGGTACGGGTCGCCCGTCAGCACGATCTTCGTGTTGTCGCCCACGCGAGTGATGATCGTCTTCACCTCGTGCGGCGTGAGGTTCTGCGCCTCGTCCACCACGATGTACTGGTTGGGGATGCTGCGCCCGCGGATGTACGTGAGCGGCTCGATCGCCACCAGCCCCAGATCGATCAGCTCCCGGTAGCTGCGCCCCGCTTTCTTGTCCGCGCGCGACAGCCCCATCAGGAACTCGACGTTGTCGTAGATGGGCTGCATCCAGGGATTGAGCTTCTCCTCCACGGTACCGGGAAAGAAACCAATGTCGTTGCCCAGGGGAAACACGGGCCGGCTCACCAGCATCTTCTGGTAGACCTGCTCCTCCATCGTCTTCTGCAGGCCGGCCGCGATGGCGAGCAGCGTCTTGCCGGTGCCAGCCTTGCCCACGATGGTGACCAGCTTGATCTCGTCGTTGAGCAACAGGTCGAGCGCGAAGCTCTGCTCCTTGTTGCGCGGCCGCAGGCCCCAGGCGCCCTCCTTGAGCGACTTGAGCAGCGGGACGAACCGCCCCTTCTGCGCGTTGTACTTGCTCAGCGCGGTGTGGTTTGGCGCGTTGCGGTCCTTGAGCAGCGCGAACTCGTTCGGGTAGACGCCGTTGATCCCCTCGGGCGGAGTCAGCTCGCCGCGCGCGTAGAAGTCGTCGATGTCCCCCTTGCCCACCTCCAGCTCGCGCACCCCCATGTAGACCTCGGGGTTCTGGATCTTGTCGTTCTCGTAGTCCTCGGTGACGAGCCCTAGAGCGTCGGCGCGGATGCGCAGGTTGATGTCCTTGGTGACGAACACGCAACGCAGATTCGGCTCCCGCTCCTTGACGTCCAATGCCAGCGCGAGGATGCGGTTGTCGGCCACGTGCTGGTTCATCAGCTCGCGCGGCAGCTCGCGCTGCGTGAAGAGCACGCGCAAAATCCCGCCGCTCTCCAGCGGGACGCCTTCGGTCAGGCTGCCGTTCTCCTTCCGGAAGGAGTCCAGGTCGCGCGAGACCTGGCGCGCGTTCCGCCCCAGCTCCGAGAGATCGCGCTTGAACTTGTCGATCTCCTCGACGACGTAAATGGGGATGATGACGTTGTTGTCTTTGAACTGGAAGAGAGCGCGCGGGTCGTGGAGCAGGACGTTGGTGTCGAGGACGTAGTTCTTTCTCAACCTGGGCTCCCGGGAAGCGCCGAGCGTAGATCGCGATGGGCCCCGGGGGAAGCGGGATTTGCGGCGGCCACCCGGTTCCTTCCAGCCTGTTTCGCGCGGTAGAGCGCCTTGTCGGCCGCCTCGAGAAGCTCCTCGGCGCTGTCGCCGGGACCGGGCCAGGTGGCGAGCCCGATGCTGACCGTCACCTGGATGTTGCCTTGCTCGGTCGCATGCGTCCCGGATGCGGCTGCATTGCGGATGCGCTCGGCGATCGCGTGGGCGCCCTGCGCGTCCGTCTCGGGCAGGATCAGCGCCATCTCCTCGCCGCCGTAGCGGGCCACGATGTCCGTCTCGCGCGCCTGCTTCTGCGCCAGCGCGGCGATGCCCCGCAGCACCACGTCTCCCGCGGGGTGGCCGTAGGTGTCGTTGACCTTCTTGAAGTGATCCACGTCGAGGAGCAGGAGCGAGAGCGGCCGGTTGTACCGCAGCGCCTCGCGAAGCCGGCTCTGGAGCTGGAGGTTGAACGTCCGCCGGTTGAGCAATCCCGTGAGGCCGTCGGTGGTGGCGAGCCGCTCCGCGCTCTCGTACAGGCGGGTGCGGACCAGCGCCTCCGCCGCCTGCAGCGCCAGCATCGCGAGCTCCTTCTGCGCGGACTCGCCGAGCGCTCCCGGGTCGCGCGACCCGCACACCAGCGTCCCGACCACCGTCTCCCCCGCGGTGAGCGGGAAGATCTTCAGGGCGGAAAGCCCGCGGATCACCGTCCCGCCGTCGAAGATCTGCACGCGGTCCATCGCCGACAGCGGCCGGCCGGGCAACGGCGCCCCGAGCTTCACCACGTTGCTCACCAGCCCGGCGTTGTCGGCGAAGGAGAGGTCGCGCAGCGCGGACGACCCCTCGCCTTCCACCGCCACCACCCGGTGGCGCCGCTCGTCCGCCAGCGTGATGGCGCAAAGGTCCAGCGCGCTGCACATCTGCCGCGCCTGGCTCACCGCCGTCTCGGCGGCCTGCTGCGGAGTGGTGGTCTTGTTCAGCTCCTCGAGCGCGCGGAAGAAGCGCGACTTCTCCTCCTTCTCCCGCCGGACCGCGCCCAGGAGCCGCTCCGCCTCCACCGCCCGCGTCGCCTCGCCGGCGAGGGCCTCGAGCACCCGCTGCTCCTCCGGCGTGAACGGCGCCACGCGGTCCGCCGCGAGCGCGCCGATCAGCCTGCCGCCGGACTCCAGCAACGGAACGCCGCAGAAGGCCGGCACCGGCGCGCGGCTCTCGTAATAGGTGAGCTGCGCCGCGCCGTCGTCCAGCCGCACGGCGTGCTGGGCCGAAAGCACCGCCCCGATCGCCCCCTCGCGCGACGACAGGGGACCGCGGAACAGCCGGTCGCTCTCCGAGGTGCACTCGCGCAGGCGGACGCTCTCGCCGTCGGGCGAGAGCAGGAACACGGCCACCGTGTGCGGCCGCAGCGCCGCTTCCGCGACCGCCAGCGCGCCGCGCAGCACCTCCTCCACCTCCGCGACGCCCGCCAGCAGGTGCCGCTCGGCCGCGTCCGGCGGATCGGACGAGACGGCCACCAGGCGTAGCTCGCGGGCCCGCACCTCGGCTTCCGCCACCCGCTTGCGCACCGCCATGCTCTCCGCCCGCCGCGCGGCCGCCAGCCGTGCGCCGAGCAGCGCGTGATAGAGCGCCGCGAACAGCACGGTGAACGCCGCGTGCGCCAGCACGTCGGGCCATTCCCGGGTGATCCCGGCGTCGAGGGCGACCAGCGCGCAGAGCAGCGGCAGCGCCAGCTTGAGCGGGAGCGCGAGCACGAAGGACGCGCCCAGGAGATACATGAGGGGCTGCAGCGGGGGCACGATCTGCGTCAGCGCCATCACCGAGACCGCGCAGAGCACGCCGCCTTCGAAGGTGCGCCAGATCCCGGGCTGCCGCGCCAACCCCCAGCGGGCCAGCGCGGCCACGTCCGCCGCGATCAACAGCGCCCAGGGCAACGGATGCGGCGTGGTGAACGCACCCGAGACCAGCAAGGCGCACAGCGATGCGGCCGCGGCGGGGAGCGCCCCGAGGGCGACCCACCTCCGCGCTCTGCCGGCCGCCACTGGCATGGGTCACTCGAACTTGAAGAGCACTTCGTCCTGTTTCACGAACCCGAGCTGCTCCCGGGCCGCCTTCTCCAGGGCGGCCGGCTGGATGGGGGGAGAGAGCTCGCGGATCGTCTTCACCAGGCGCGCGTTCTCGGCCCGCAGCGTGCGGTTCTTCTGCTCCTGGCGCTCGATGTCCGCCCGGAGCCGGTCCAGGCGGCGCAGCCCGCGCGGGTCCAGAAGCGAGATCGCGCTCAGGCAGGCCGAAGCCGCCAACGCGCCGAGCACCAGCCGCCTGCGAGGCGAGAGCTTCTCCAGCATTTCCCGGCGACGCTACACCCGGGCCGCCTCGGGGCAAGAAAACCGTCAGCGCGACTCGAACGCCTGCTCCAGCTCCTCCATCAACAGCTCGTACACGCGCCCGGAGATCCGCTCGATCATCTCCTCGCCGTCCGGGATCGCGTCCCTTCCGCCGACCTCGTGCCCGCGGCTGCGCGTGCGCTTCGCGGTGTGGATGCCGGAGGACGCGCCCATCCCTTCGCCGTCGGCCGCGAGGCGGAAGCCCGGCTCGGCCGGGCGCAGGTTCAGCGTCTCCATCGGGGGCGAGACGCCGTAGCCGTGCTCCGCCCGCAGGGCCTCGCCCTCCGCGGTGCGCACGTCGAGGTTGGAGCGCCCCTTCTGCAGGACGTGCGTCAGCTCGTGCGCGATCAGCCTCTGGCCTTCGACGGTGCCGGGGCTGAAGCGGCCCGGCGCGAAGAACACGTGGTCCTTCACCGTCACCGCCTCGGCGTTGAACCGGTGCGTGACCTCGGCGGCGCCGGGGCCGGTGTGGATCCGGACGCCGGAGAAATCGCCGCCCAGGTACGACTCCATCCGCGAGAGCGTGGATACGTCGAGGCGGCGCGGCTCGTCGAAGACGGACCCGACCGCGACCCGTTCGGGCGCGAGCCGGCCGTCCACGCCGTCGCCGTCCTTCGAGGCGCGGAAGAGGTTGACGAGCGAGCCGAACCTGCCGTGCGCCGCTTCGCCGAACATGCCCGACGCCACCTCGGCGCCGTGGCCGACCTCGTCGGCCGCATGCTTGCCCTTGCCCATCCACGCGTCGGCCGTCTTCAAGCCGCCGTGGACGGTCTCGGACTCCTCGTCCACCCAGCCCGCGGCTCCGCCCACCTTGCCCGCGACTGTGGCGAGCCGATGGAGGCCCATCCTGTCCAAAAGCTTTTCGGCCCGCCCGGCGTACCCCTGTACCGACCCGGCCGCGCCCTCGATCCGCGAGAGGCCGTGCATGCCCGTCTCGGCGGAGTGCATGCCCTTGCCGAGCAGGCTCGAGCCTCGCTTCGCCCAGCCGCCGATCCGGTCGGCGAATCCCTCCAGCCGGCCGAACAGCTTCGCGAAGAACCCCTGCGGCGCCGCCACGCCTTCAGCGGGAAGGAACTCGGCGAACACCACCGGGAAGGGCATCGCGCCCTCTCCCGAGCCGATCCAGGTGTCGATGGCCGCCGGATCGACGTCCTGCAGATCCTGGACGTCCACCTCCCCGCTCACGCCAGAGCGATCGGCGTGGACGCGCCCGCCGGCGACGTGGAGGATGTGCTCGATGAGCTGATCGATCCCCGGCTTCGCGGGCCGGTCCTTGGCCTCGAGCTCGGCGCCGCCCGGGCCGTGCAGGCCCTCGACGAAGTCAGCGAAGTGGCTGCGCAGCTCCAGGTAGTGCTTCTGCGCGGAGCTGGCCTGGGCCGCGAGCTTCGGGTCTTGCGCCGCGGCCTCGACGGCGGCCGCGATCTCGGCGCGCACCTGATCGGCCAGGGCGTTCATCGCCTGGATACGGCTGCCGGCGTCCTGCGCGCGGCCACCCTGCATCAGGGACTCGATCTCCTGGATCGCGGCGGCGACCTCCTGACCGAACGACGTCACCCACTGGAGCGCGTTCTGGACCGCCTCCGCCGCCCCGCGGGCGTCCGGCTTCGGGGCCTCCGTCTTCCCGCCGCCGATCAATCCCTTGATCAGCTCCCATCCGGTGCGCAGGACCTCCTCGGCCGTCTTCGCGTGGTGCCGCTCCGCAACCTCCAGCCCGCGGTGGAGGATCTCGCGTCCCTTCTCGAGAAAGCCCTTCCCCTTCTCCGCGGCGCCGAGCGCGTCGTGCAGCTTCTCGTGTCCCTTGCCGGCTCCCTGGCCGATCTGGTGCGCCAGGTGCCCCAGCGGAGAATCCTCGCCGAGCATTCCGCTCACCTGTTCCGCCAGCCCCGCCAGCTTCTCCAGCCCCGAGTCGACCTTGCTGCCGATCCGGATCCCCGTCCCCAGGCCCTTGTCGAGCTTCTCCAGGCCCGACTCGACGCGCGGGCCGGCCTCGACCGCCTTCTGCCGGAGCTTCTCGACTGCCTCGAGCCCGCTCTCGACCCGCTTGGCGAACCCGGGCTTCGGCGCGGCCTCCTTCGCCGGCTCCTCCTTCTTCGCCGGGCCTTCGAGCTTCGCCAGCACCTCGTCGATCAGCTTGTCCTGCGTGCCGCCGCCCGTGAGGAAGGCGTGCGCGGCCGGGTCCTTGCCGTACTTCGCCTTCAACGCCTCGAGGTCCCGCTTCGCCTGCCGGGCCTCGGCGAGGACCTTCTCCACCTGCCCCTTCGCGTCCTCGTCGTGCAGCGCCGCGCCGAAGCTCTGCACCTTGGTGCGCACGGCGTAGATCGCGCGGGTGTTCTCGAAGATGTCCTTGTGCGTTCTCTCTTCGATCCCGAATCCGGAGACGGCGACCTGCCCGCCCAGCCCCTTGGCGGCGGCGATCGCCTCGTGCAGCTTCGCGCGGGTCTGCTGTTGCCAGCCCTGGTAGAAGGCGACCTCCTTCTCGTACGGCTCGTGGCCCTTGGAGAGCTCCTTGGCCTCGCGGATCGCGCGGTCGATCGAGTCGCACCAGGAGCCGAGACCCATCAGCGCGATGCCGGCCTGGTTGGCCGAGCCCTTCTGCAAAAGCTCCTGCACGTGCCGCTGCGTCTTCCCCGACTCGAGCTCGAACTTCTGCACCTGCCGCGAGATGGAGCCGATCCGCTCCCAGGCCTTGGAGAGCCGCGCGGCCTTCTGCTCCGCGGTCTCGGGCGTCGCCGCCGGCGCCGGAGCCTTCTCGGCAGGCCCCTCGGCATGCGCCGGCTTCTTCGGCGCTGCTCCCTCGAGGAAGACGGCTTCTTCCTCCTTCTCGCCCTCCTTGCGGACCCCGGGGATCTTCTCCAGCCCAGAGTGCACGGCGCCGACCTTTTCGTTGATCTTCTGCGCGACCTCCAGGCCCGACTGGATGCGGCCGTGGATCTGCTCCGCCCGATCGGCGACGTGAGCGAGGTACTGCCCGAGCTCGCTGTCCCCGCCGAAAATCTCCGCGCCTTGACGGGCGAGCTTGGTGGCCTGCTCCAGTCCCGACTGCACCTTCCCGGCGCCAGCGAGCCCCTTCTCCGCGACGTCGTGGACCTTGCCCAGCTTGTCGTGCACGCCCTGCGCCACGCGCTGGCCCTGCTTCGCCAGCCCCCTTCCGCGCGCGAGCGCCTTCGCCAGCGCGTTGGGATCCGGCTCGGGCCGCTTGCGCGCGACCGGATGGTCTTCTTCGTGCGCGGTCCGCGTCGGCTCCTGTCTGGCCTCGGCCGGGTGCAGCTCGGGGTGCTTCTGCCGGTGCTCCTCGAGCTTCAGCTCCGCCACGCGCTCGAGGGCGCCCTTCTTCCCGGCCACCAGATCGCGGCGGGCGGACATCTTCTCGTAGGCCTTCGCCGGGTCGCGCACGCCCGCGTAGCCGAGGGCCTTGTCGAGAGTACCGCGCGCCTGCGTCAGCTTGTCGGACGCGGTGTGCCCGTACTCCAGGGCCTTCTTCAGCCGCTCGTCGCCCGCTCCCGCCCATTCGCCGGCGCGACCCACCGCGTGGCCAAAGGCGTTGTCGCCCAGGGCCTGCGAAAGGCCCGGGGCGAGGTCGTGGATCTGCTCGAGCGCCCCGTGCACCCTCTCGCCCGTGCCCACCACCTTGTCGAGCACGTGCTGGGCGCGCGCGGCCTTCCCGCTCACCCAGATGCCGCCCCGCCTTCCCTTCTGCGAGATCTGCTCCAGGGCGCCCATCACCTTGCGCGCGGCCTTTCCTTCCAGGGCCTTCTCCAGCGCGCGCACCGGTCCGCTCGCACCTTGCAGCCTCTTGCCTTTGAGCAGCTTCCCGGCGGCCTTGAAGGCTCTCAGGTTCTTGAGCGCGTGGAAGGCGCCGGGCTCGAACGCGTCGATCACGCCGCCGCCCGCGCCCTTGAGCGCATCCTTGAGCGAGCCTCCGGAGGCAAGCGCAGTGATCCCGCCCTGGAGCGCCCCGACGCCGACCTTCGCCAGCGGGCCCATCTTGAGGAAGGGGATCGCCCCGGTCAGCGCGCCGCCGGCGGCGGACGCGAGCGCCGCCTTCCAGTCCTTCCCCTCGCTGATGGCCTGGATCGCGCCGATGCCCGCGCCGATCGCCGCCTTCACCAGGATGCCGCCGGGAACGAAGCTCGCCGCCAGCGAGAGGCCGGTGACCAGCAGCTTTCCCGCCGGAGATTGCAGGAAGGTGGAGGTGGCAGCCGCGGCCGACTTGAGGCCGCCCCAGGCCGCGCCCGCGCCGTGCTTCGCGGCGTTCCAGGCGCGGACCAGCCCGCCCGACTTCACGAATCCGTACCCCTTGCGCACGGCGAGGCCGAGCGGCGAATTCTCAACCGCGCCCTTCACGAAGCTGAGGCCCCTGCGCAGGCCGGTCCCGATGGCTCCGGCCACGCCCGTCTTGTGGGCCCACTCCAGCCCCGAATGCACCTTCTCCGCCAGCCAGTGCGGTCCGCCAGACGCCTCGCGCTCCGCCCAGCGGGCCGCCGCGCCCGCCTTGTGCTCCGCCCAGCTCGCGCCGGACTGCACCGCCTGCAGTCCGCCCCTGCTCACCCGGGCGAGCGCGTGCGCTCCGAGATTGATCTCGCCGATGACGGAGTCGATCCCCTTCTTGACGACCCTGTCCACTCCGCGCGCTGTCCGCTTCACGGTGTCGACGGCGGAGCGGCCGATGTTGCGCAGCTCCCCTCCCGCGGCGCGGCCCAGGCTGCTGATGCCTTCCCCGACTCCGGTGGCCACGTCGGAGAGCGTGTGCGTGGCGCCGCGGGCCGTTCGGGAGACCGCTTCCAGCGCGCCGGAGGCGTGATCGGAGACGTTCTTCTTCAGCCAGCTCCCGAAGCTGAAGCGCGGCACGTGGCCCTGGCCGGTGAGCGTATTGAAGGTGGCCACCGCATTCCAGAGGTGGCTGCTGCCGCGCGTGGCCAGGTAGTGCTGCGCCGCCTGACCGATGGGAAGCCCGTGCCCGCGCTGCGCCGTCTCGCACAAAGCCCGCAGCGGACCTCCCGGGGCGAGATGCGCGGCGAAGGCGCTGTGTTTCGGATGGGCCTGGATCGCGTCGTGCAGCGCGGCCGCGGGGCTCGAGCCGTGCTCCGCAAGCACCGCCCCGAAGCTCGCGTTGGAGGCCTTGCGGGGCCGCGAAGGATCGAGAAGGAGCTTCAGGGCGGTCGAGCTCTCCTGCGCGATGGTCCCGAGCGACCGCGTGATCCGTGTTCCGCCCAGGGCCGGGAGCCCGGCTGGAGACGGCTTCACCAGCGCCACCGAAAGCTGCGCCTGGGCGATCCGGTGCAGCTGCCCCTTGCGCTCCTCGATCAGCTTGCCGAACGTCGCGGCCTGTGCCTTGCGGACGCGGGTCATCAGGACGCTGATCCGCAAGAGGATCGCGCCCACCGAGCGGGCGCCCTGGGCGAGCTCGTCGCCGCCCTTGCCGGAGAGCCGCGCGAGGATGGAATCCATCCGCGCCAGCTGGGCGCGAATCTCCGCCGCGCTCGGGTCGGGCAGCGCCCGGTGCTCGGCCGTGGCGAGCTGCGAGATCGTGCGCTCGAAGCGGTCGGCGACCCCGCTGCGCCCGGCTTCACGAGCCACCAGCTGGTGGAGCGCCTTCGGCGCCACCGGCAAGGGGAGCGGAGGCAGGCGCAGCACCACGTGCTCCTCGGCCCCCGGAACCGCCGCCTTCTGCTTCTGGGCGGCCTCGAAGTCGCGCTGCGCCACCAGGTACGCCTGGCGCAGCCGCTCGTACTTCTCCCGCGCGCGGTCGCGCTGCTGGCGCAGCTCGGCGAGCTTGCGCCCTTGCCCGGGATGCCCGCCGTCCTCGCGGGCCTGCGAGAGCATCGCGGCCGAGCGGTCGATGGCGGGCTTGTGCCGCTCGAGCAGGCGGACCAGGGCGTCGCCCTCGCGCCCCGAGAGCTGTCCAAGCTCCATTCCGACGCCGTTCCAGGATTCGACGCACGCGTACAGGTCGTCGTCGAGCGAGAACTGCCGCGCCTTCTTGCGCACGAACGAGAGACGCTCGCGGATGCGGGAGATCTGCTCCTTCGGGCTTCCGTCCCGGACCAGCGTGGAGTGGGCGCGCGCCACCGCTTCTTCCAAGGCCTCGGCGGCCTCGGACCAGGGAAGCAGCGCCGGTTCCAGGCCGTCCGCCTCGCGCGCCGCGTCGAAGGCCCCGTCGAGGCGCTGGGCTTCCGCCGAGGCTTGGGTCACCAAGCGGTGGAGATGCTCCACCTCGAGTCGGCTCGGCGCGCTGGCCAAATCCCTCCCCCGTTCCACTGCAGGCCGTAGGCCATGTTAGTTTACCCGAACGCAGGTAAGCCTTCAAGGCCCTACCTGGACATCCCGGTGCCCTGCAGAAAGACGAGGATTTGCGCCCGCTGCTCCTCCGTGAGCCGCGTCTTCCGCTCCGCCTGCATCTTGTCGATCACCTGGGGCCAGTCCTTCCGCTCCCCCGGCTCGTACGCGCGGTGGCAGGAGGTGCACTTGGACCGGTAGAGGCGCTCCTCCTGCGAGAGCGGGTGCGACGGCGCCGAGCTGCAGGCCGCCGCAAGCAGCAGGAGGAGCGCCGCGCGGATCACAGGTTGATCCCCAGGACCGACCGCACGAAGGTGGCGCCGGAGCTCTGGTCGCCCAGCCCGAAGCCGGCGCCGAGCTGCAGCCAGAACTTGCCGGTGGCCCAGGAGACGGAGGGACCGAGGAAATACGTCGCTTCGGTATTGCCGGCCACCGTCTCGCGGATGGTCCAGAACTCCGCGCCCATGCGGAGCTGCGGAACCACTTCGTACCGCGCTCCCAGGTCGAATTCCCACGCGTAGCCCTGGTTGGCATGCCCCGGCCTCTGCTCGCCGATGATGTTTCCCACCAGCGCGAATCGGCCGAAGGTCTTCTCCAGGATCAGCTTCTCCTCGAGCTCCCAGGGGGCGGTGAAGTCGACGGGACGTTCCGCCTCCAGATAGAGAACGATATCCACCGGCAGCACGTTCTGCTCGAACAGGCGGTACCGGGTCTCCAGCCGCCAGGAGTCGAACTTGTACGATGCCCCGGGCTCCTGGACGAACACGTGGTAGAGCGCGAAGTCCCAGTGATCGGTGATGCCGTACTCCAGCTCGATGCGGGTCGTGACCACGGCAGCATCGAACCCGCCGTCCTTGGGAGCCGCGACGTCGTTCCAGATCTCCAATTCAAGATTACCCTCCGGCTGGGTCATGTACTCGTAGGCGCGGATCATCGTGCGCCGGTCGGCGCGCGCGGCCGGCGCGAACAGCGCGGCGGCCAGGAGCGCGTTGAGAGAGATTGTGATTCTCATTCTCAACCATCGATCGCAGAACATGAGAGGGTCTTTCGTGGGTAGGTGCTAACGCTGCCGGTTGGGGTGGGACTGCTGCTGCTTGCACGCGGAGCAGAGACCGTACAGCTCGAGCTTGTGGTGGGTGACGGTGAAGTCATGCTCCTCGGCCACCCGGTCCTGGAGCTCCTCGATCCGCTCGTTCTCGAACTCGACGATGTTCCCGCAGGAGGTGCAGATCAGGTGGTCGTGGTGGTGCCGGTCGAGCGCGGCCTCGTAGCGCGTCTGCCCTCCTTCGAAGTGGCGGGCGGAGGCGAGGCCGGCGTCGGCGAGGATCTTCATCGTCCGGTAGACGGTGGCGGCGCCGATGCTCGGGTCGCGCTGCTTGGCCTTCTCCACCAGCTCGTCCACCGAGAGGTGGCCGGTCTGGGAGAAGAAGGTATCGACGATCAGGTCGCGCTGGCGGGTGGCCTTGAGCCCGCGGGCGGCGATCCAGCTCGCGAGGCGCTCGCGGGCGGCGGCGGCGGTGGACGGCTTGCGGGGGGCGGCGGTTCGCTTCATTTTGAAATTGATTCTCAGTCTCGAAACGAGAATCTACCGGGGGCCGCCTGAAGCGTCAAGGCGCGTCAGTTCAACGCGTCCAGCCCCGTTGCCGGGCCAGCGCGCGCCAGGCTTCAGGCTCCAGCCCCGCATCGGTCCCGGTCAGGCGGACCAACGCCACGTGCGCCTTCGCCCGCACCGCCGCGTCCGCGTCGTCGAGCCGCCCGATCAGGTCGGAGACGTACCGCGAGTCCCGGCGATAGCCCGCGACCTCCACGGCGAGGGCGCGCACCCGCGCGTCGGGCGAGGCCATCAACACCGGCACCTCGTCGGCCGCGGAGGGCGGCGCGATCTTCAGCCGGGTCGAGGGCAAGAGGAGCACCCAGATCAACGCGCCGAGCCCGATCTGGAAGAGGCCGATGGCCACCGGGTACTTCTTCGCCCGCATCAGCGCGAACCGGTAGAAGGCGAAGATGGCGAGGAAGACGGCGAAGATGGTCGGGGCGACGCTCTGGGTCCAGCGCGGCAAGGAGCGCCCCGCCACCGCCCCGCCCGACCAGAAGGTGAAGAGAGCCGACAGGACCAGGAGCACGTAGAGGGCGGGCCGCAGGAACTGCACGAACCCCAGCCCGGAACGGACCCGGAGCCGGTGGGGATCTGCGGCGCCCTCGCTCACGTGGGGTCGTTTACCCCGAGGCGGTGCTCGCGTCCAGGATGACCGCGATGCGGTTCAGCCCCTTGTTCGCCTGTTCGTAGCGTCCGTCGGAGAACGCGGAGGTCACGTCCTTGAGCAGCTTCTCGATCTCGCCCCGCTGCATGTCGGAGAGCCTGGCGGTGCCGCGCGCCCCCTGCAGCCGGGTGATCTTCCCTTCCACGAAGCGCTGATCGACCCGGAGCTTGGCGACCGCCTTGGTGAGATCGTTGATCAGATCCATCGCCCGGGCGAAGTCGCGCTGCCTGCGCGCGGAGAAGATCTCCGCGTTGAGCGGCTGCTCCTCGGCCGGCAGATCG
>Ga0137394_10000548_pt1 | contig 26281 bp, 28 predicted proteins | sample czobulk116metaG_FD_108278 | JGI IMG/M metagenome (GOLD analysis project Ga0137394, IMG submission 108278) | Vadose zone soil microbial communities from Angelo Coast Range Reserve, California, USA - czobulk1.16 metaG | ecosystem: Environmental > Terrestrial > Soil > Vadose zone | place: USA...
GAATCGCTAGATAGTACCGTACGTCCCACCTTCGCAGCCCCTCATTAATCAGCACGTCTCGCACTTTGGTCAAGGGTATAAACCTCCTAGACACAAAGAGTGGCAGAGAGGGAAGTCCGCGATGCGTTTCGAGCTGAATGCCATAAGAAGGGAGAACAAGGACAGACTCTAGGGGGAGGCGTCAATCCAGTTGGCAGGAGTCATTTTGCCATAAGTCGCACCCCAAAGGACCTGTGTAACCTTTCTATATACAAGCAGGCCGAGCCCTATTCCCGTTGTAACCATTAGGGCTGTATTCGCCTTCACCTAGCCAGCGCTGTGAATCACCCAGAGAAGAAATAGACATGAGGGAACGCACCGAAGGCCATAACAGCCCAACTAGTATCACTGAGAATACGTCAACCCCCGAAATCCATGGCAGGCCACCAGAATGCCAGTTTTCGACGCGGTACTCGCGAGACAAACCTGGTGTGTCTATAACCAGGAGCTCAGGATGTGCCTCGGCAAGCGGTCGGGAACGCCGCATGCGGTCGCCAGAGTCCAATTCCTCTGAGCTCGAGGTCCGTCTGAGTGGTCGATGGTGGATGTAATGAAAAGGATCACGTTTCTCGTGGGAACACTCGACGAGGTGACCGACTCGGCGTCTCCGGACTCATCAGTGACCCATCTCCCCCGAACCCTTACAGGTATTTGAGCTGGCGAATCCACGTATTACTCACTCCTCTCCCGGCCAGCCTGGCCCATCCCGCTCCGGACTTTCATCCATCACGATCGCCTCTGTCCTACAACTATCGAAGCGACTTCTCTTCGATCCCAAATTCTTTTGGACCCTCGCAAGCTTAGTTGTCGTCGCAGATGTAGCCCTCACACAGCTAATTGTCCACTTTGTTCCATGTGCGAAATCACCACCATTTGTCGTGTCCAACCCTCACAGATTAGCTTTCAGTTACGGAGATTGATTGGGAAACTTATATGCAGCAAGTCAAAGTTTATCTGGACGGAGAGCGAGACTATTCTGCAATCTCCGGGCCGACTGGGCCCTTAGTGTAAGTGTACTTTATATAATCCATGGGGAAAGGTGTCAGAGATGAGAATGATTTCCGTAGATATCCCGCAGGACACGTTTACATCCATGCACTTCTGTACAGACTCACAGATGGAGGCCGAAATCTGGCGCTATCTCAGCAAGTCTATGCCTTCCTATATTCAGTATCTCTGATCCTTTCTTGCGCAATCTATCGCAAGGCAGGCCGCGTTCCCAATTGGATCTTGCTCCTGCTGCCACTGAGCAAAAGGCTTCACTCGATATATGTATTACGCCTTTTCAACGATGTGTGGGCAGTAGTACTCACTCAACTTTCTATCCTTGCGCTTGGTGGAGGTCAATCTGATCTCGCCACGTTACTCTTAAGGTAAGAGTCTGTCGTATGCTCATCGCAGTGCCACGGACGCTCCCTTGCAGTGTCGCCCTTTCAGTCAAGATGTCCGTCCTGCTATATCTTCCGGCGTTTCTTGTTGTCTTGGTCAAACAACGCGGCCTGACCACTACCATACGGGTTTGCTTGACGATCCTTTCAGTCCAAGGACTAATAGCACATCCATTCCTTCTCGAGTACCCGTTGCCGTACATTCAGAATGCCTTTGACTTTGGGCGCATATTCCTCTACAAATGGACCGTCAACTGGAGGTTTTTAAGTGAAGACAGATTCCTAGACCCAATTTTCGCAAAGGCGTTACTTGTCGGACATGCCTCAGTACTTGCTGCGTTCGGACTCCGATGGTGCCTAACCGCCGGAGGAGCGATGGCGGTCCTCAACAGAGCCATACAGCAGCCAAACCGTCCTGCGAGTCCAGTTCCTATTACTGCAGATGGTCCGTAACGCAGGGGATTGTCCGAGTCAATCGTATACTCACAGCACACTTTAGAGATCATAACAATTGCCATGACCTCCAACCTGATCGGAATCCTATTCGCGCGCTCGCTACATTACCAATTTTACTCGTGGTATGCCTATCAAGTACCATTGTTGGCGTGGAGGACGCGCTATCCTACCGTTTTGAAGTATGTGCGTGACGACTCCAAGTTTGAGCAACTCTGATGTGTGGGTTAGGCTTATCATCGTTGGGTCTATTGAGTATGCGTGGAACGTGTACCCATCGACTACACGGTCTTCCGCAGTGTTAGGTGTAGCCCACGTTGTCCTCGTAGCGGGAATTTGGTTTGGATATGCAGAGGGACGGGCAGGTGTTGTTCGCCGGTCCGATAAGCCGCGAAGTAGTCCCGTTAGAATCCTGTAAAGTAGCCATATTCTGTCCTGACCATGTCGACGCAACGCGTCATCGTCACATATTCTGCACTCCCGTCTTTTCTTTCTTCGGAGCAGTGGACACAACTTCGCGATGCACTATCAGCTCAACTCCCACTCAGGAGTATACACTGGAAACCGCAGACGCGTCCTTCGATTAGGACAATTCAGGAACTTGAACTCCAGCTCGTTCCTCTGAACACAGTTCGTGACGAGAACACCTCTCAAGTTCCGTGTTCTCTTCTTGAGAAACCTTTGCTAAACATCTATGTCGTAATATGTGAGGTAAAACTCCGGCTCCGTCGATTCGTCTGATAGCTTACTCCCCTTCAAACAGGACAGCGACGTTTATAAAACTACTGTCAAAAGGCAGATCAAAGACTGGCAAACGTCCTTGAGTCATCGCAAGAACCAGGAGTGGATCATCGTACACGTCGTCCGGTCTGATACCCGAAATGTTGCGACGAATTTCTTCCAAATAAAGAGCAACGTACTCGACAAGATACGGGCAGACTTCAACACGGACAAACGGGACAGGTGCGTATCGTTAGGTCGACGGTTGCAGTATTGTGATTTTAACTGTTTGTAGATGCGTACAACTTGCGTGGCCCATAGCCAAGGACAATCCTGCCGCCTGGGCTGAGCTACTTTCTAAGGTCAAGGACGGGCTACTGTCTGCATTCGATGCGGCCGTGTCCCAGAGGGAAGACGAGGTAAAGCGGTCCGAGAGCCAACACTCAATGCCTGGATGGAATTTCTGCACATTTTTCATTTTGAAGGTGCAGTGGACCCCATCTCTCATTATCAACGGTCAGTCACGCCTCGGCCTGCTCAGGAAAGTTTGGCCATGTCATTCGAGGGAATGAATCTCTCCGAAGATGCTTTACGGTGCTACGACGAACTGGAATCGTCCTTCGCTCATGTACTCATGGAGAAGAATCTGTCCTGGTTCGGCACCCTCATCATTCCTGACTCCAGAGATGACACCCTGCCTCTTCTTTCGATTCCCAAAAAGCCATATCGTGACCTGATTTTGGCAAATACTGTATCCGTTTTCGACCTCCGTATATACATGCTCGCAAAGCAATGCAACCTCCTTGGAAAGATGGGCAAACTCGCTGATGTTTGCAATAAAGTCACGATGTTCCTTACGTCTTTTGGGAGACACCTGCGTGATGTCACCGTAAGTCGACAGCTTACTGATCCGTTCGTTCACACCACGTGTACTCTACATCAGGTCATTCTACCGTCGTACTTCATCGAATCTTGGACCTACTCTTCGGCTCTCAGCGCTGTGGAACAAGTTGATATCTGGGCAACAGACACCAATTTAGAGGGTGTTTTGCTGAACCAATTCAATGCCTGCAAAGGCGAGCTACTTGACCTAGTACGCAACCAGGTGAGACTTCCTCGCTTCAGTTTTGTGTGATTGCCGACATAGTTCCAGTTGGACATCGTCGGGATACAAATACGTCTTTTGCCGTCTAGGCCACCATTCTCGCTGTCGTTGCCTAGCGTTCCCGTCGTTTCAGACAAGTCGAGGCGACAATCGCACACCATTAGCAATCCCGAGCTCCTGGAGTGCTTAGGAAATCAGACCGCGTTCTATGATTTGTACATCAAACGGACCAACCGCGCAATCGATGCCTACGTGAAGGCAGGGCGTCGGAAGTTTGCGGTGAAGCTACACGGCAGCCTCGCAGCATTGGATGTGTTAGTGATAAAAGTTGTTCCTCTGGCCTTCTTACGGATGTCACCTCTAGTCATCGAGGTCGTTTGGCTCCTGGCCTTCAAACGTATTCGTCCTTGCCAGCTCATTACGCGCCACATAACTGGACTTCATTAGAGTCTTACATGCTGTCGCAGGCAATCAACGTCTATGCTCTTGCGGGTACCAACAGAGATAAACAATGGGTTTATATTGTCCTCAAGTACCTCAAACTATGGTCAAATGGCTCAGTCGATGAATCGTTGACGCGCCAAGACGACAGTCCAACATACATAGCGAATCTAGTGGAGTCCTTAAAGCTGGCTGTCGAAAGTCTCGATGAACGTTTGTAGTCCTTTTCACCCCTGGCCCTATCAGTGGTCTCACTTGAGTTTCTGATTCAGCGTGCTCATATCCTGAGCATCCCGCTCTCTCCGTCCGAGTTGTGGACACAGCTGCGGTGCCTTCAGAGGATGAGGACGGCTCTTTCCTACATGTTTCGGTGCGCAATTCGCTGCCGTGCGTAAGTGCATATCATGTCCTCGAGAGTATTCTATCTTATTATAGCCACACAAAAAGCCGCTCCCAGCAAATGAGATCACCGTGAGCTTCTCTGGCCGAGAGTCCGAGAAGCTTCGATTTTGCGCCGAAGTGGGGGCGTTAGAGCCTGGAACTTCAACTTTCCGGTTGTTTTGTCCTGTATGTTGTCCTCGAGGTCGTTCAGGACTCGAGCCATTTACTCTATCCAAGTCTTCGTCGTGGGGGACCTATGTTTTAGAACAGACCGAAGTAGTGATGTCAAATCTCCGTCTGCAGTGGAATCACCAAACAACCCCCAAGAGCTCCAACAAAGCTTCACGGACCAAGCATGCTGCCCCCACTCTAATTCAGCTCGTAAAGGATACGCATGCCTTCGATGTTCGGTTGAGACGGCCCCGCTCTGGTAAGTAGGGAGAAGTAATAACAAAGCTGTTTTAAACTCGTCTCTTGCAGTCGAATTGGGACCGGGAATGTCCTCTAAACTTTTGCTTGTCATTTCTTCCGGTAGAAACCACGTACTGAAGGCCACGCTCAAGCTCTCTGGACCACGAGGCGTCACCTTTCGCTTTCAAGCGTCTACGTTGTACGGCAATGGTGAGCCCCAGAGTGTTATCAACCACATTGCTAAGTATTACTTGTCAGATCCCTTGGGAACTCTTGAATGCGCAACTGATAGCATTTCAGTACTGGATCTGGCTGAACATTCTGAAATTTCAGTATTAATACCCCATAGTGATGCTTCAGCGTACCACACCATGGTTAGTATCTGACTCTTGCCGCTTGGGTGGACATGCTCTCATAGTCCGTATTAAAGCAAATTTCTATCCACGTGACGTATAACACGAAAAGGGATCCACCTGTCAATCGCAGTCTCTCGCAGAGTAGTAGGGTGCAGGCATCTCTACCAATCTCCGTCAACGTTCAGGATTTCTTCCGGGGCAAGAGGTTACGATGGGAGCATTCTAGTGCTGTTTCGGAATCTCACATATTTTTAGACTGTTTTCGAAGTTTACAATATCAGCGACCACGCAGCAATACATCCGCGTAGGGTCAGCTACCTTGGAACACGCGAACGACGACAAAGGGCTTTCCATCTCGGGTACGCTCTCACAAACGCGAGAGATCATTGTCCGTCCCCAAACGTACGGCACCGCAGATGTCACTTACGACTTTTTAGACCATCACCCCTGCACGTCCCGCACATTTTTTGTTCGAACTTGTCTCACAGCATGACCGAGGTCAGATCTGCGCATCATATTGCCCATTATCCGGACTAATTTATATTAGTACTTGAGCCGTTGAGTCTATGCATCAAGTATCGAATGCTACGAGATGGTAGGGATAAGTTTCGTCCCTGAACGATTTGTCTGACCTTGATTATCAGAAGTTGAAGCTTTGCTCGAGCAAGCTCTTGACGAAGCTCTGAACGAATTTCCTCAACATCTCCCCGATCGCAATCGCTTGATTGCACAAATGATTCAAGCTCTCGAAAGTGATCCATCTTGGGTTGAACTCTATGGTATCACTGGTGAGCTGAAAGTCCCGACATCCAAAGATGACGGGGCTTCAAAGGAGATCCTATCCCGAGTTAGAGAGGTGGGTTACCCAATGACACATACCGAGTCGTCATGAGAAGAAACAACAAGCTTATCCTTATCCATCCGCAGATGGTAGTAAAGGACAGGCTAACTGTCGTGAGGAACACTCCATGGCGAGAGATACGCATTCAAGTTGAGGTACCACTTATGGACGCAAGTTTTCACCATTCACTCTTGAATTTATTCACGTTCTTACACAAGTTGCAATACCACAGATACTTGCTGCAGTGCATTTCCGCATCGTAGCAACAGGGTTCTCGGCAGACCCTGAGTCAAAAAATCAATTACCCCCCCTATATGCCGGACAACCTATTCCGGCTTTGATATCTATTCATACTTCCTTCCACTGGGGCACAAGACTAGACTCGGGCCGGAAATCATACGAGATGAGGTTTGACATCGAAGAGATGGTGCGGGACTGGCTTATAAGTGGGCGAAAGCGTGGGGACTTCAAAGCTGAGGTGTGTATGCGTCAAAGTGATCGATTTTGGGGGAGCTGAATTAAGCGTAGGATGGGTCGACTTTGACCATTCCGGTGACACTGATTGCACTACATCACGGGGAGTTATCGTTACCCAAAGTAGTGGTTTCACCCAAACCTCTAGCAGGAGAGATGACCATGGGATCACTAGCGCTTCCTAACACTGAGACACACCAGGTTCATGGAGCGGAGAAGGTGCTTATACTTCCCAGGGGTGGTGGTCGGAGTACATTCATCGTCGGGATGGGAGGGGGCGCATCAATGTAAATTACATAATTCATACAGTTTACCCCGTCCGGCGCCAAGCGAGCGAGAGCGAGAGATGCCAATGGCTTCAAGTTCCCAAACGCCAGAGCCAGAGGAAGCATGCACCTCTCAAAAGCAAAAGGCATCATTCAGCTCACTCGGGCTCATACAGCCTCTTCTAGAGGCCATCGAACGGCTTAATTACAAAACTCCAACAGATATTCAGGCCGAGGCTCTTCCCCCTGCCCTTGAAGGACGAGACATAATCGGTGTAGCCTCCACCGGCTCCGGGAAGACGGCTGCGTTCGCACTACCCATCCTTCAGAAGCTATGGGATGAGCCAAGGGGCTTTTTTGCGTGCGTGCTTGCACCGACGCGCGAGTTAGCCTACCAAATTTCTCAGCAATTTGAAGCGCTTGGTTCGGCTATGGGCGTACGCTGTATAGTCGTCGTCGGCGGAATGGACATGGTGACACAATCGATTGCGCTGGCTAAGAAGCCACATGTCGTCGTTGCGACCCCTGGGCGGCTGAAGGACCACCTGGAGAATACGAAGGGGTTCAGTCTGCGTGGCCTCCGGTTTCTGGTGAGCAACGCTCAGTCGGCTCTTCCTCGTGCGTTACGCGCAGCCAGCTGAACCCGTGCCCTCCTAAGGTCCTCGATGAGGCGGATCGTTTGTTGGACATGGACTTTGGCCTGGATATCGACGCCATACTCAAGGCCATACCGAGGGAGCGGACTACGTACTTATTTTCCGCGACGATGACCACCAAGGTCGCCAAGCTCCAGCGTGCAAGCTTGTCAAATCCCGTCCGAGTGGAGGTGTCGACAAAGTAAGGAGTCTGCCGTACCACTTGACCTCCGCGGGCCTCACCCTCCCTTCTTCGTCGCGCCAGGTATTCCACGGTGTCTACCTTGCTGCAGTACTACCTTTTTATACCCCTGTCGCAAAAGGACGTTCATCTCGTCTACCTTGCAAATTCCTTGGCTCAAAATTCTATCATCGTCTTTACGCGAACTGTTCATGATTCTCAACGGTACGTCTGCCGTCCTTTCGAGTGCATATGCGGATTACGAGCTCAGTCCAGGCTCTCCATCGTGCTGCGTAATCTAGGCTTTGCCGCGATCCCTCTCCATGGACAGCTGAGTCAAAGTAATCGCCTCGGCTCTCTCAGTAAATTTCAGAGCGGATCAAGGAAGATCCTGGTAGCTACTGACGTGGCCAGCCGGTAAGTCCCCTGTATACGTGGGGGTCAGAATTGATGACGAAAATTGAACTTCTTTCCAAGTGGCCTCGACATTCCGGCCGTGGACGTCGTCATCAATTTTGATATCCCCACACATTCTAAAGACTATATACACAGGGTTGGTCGCACAGCGCGCGCAGGTCGTGCCGGGAAATCCATAACACTCGTCACACAATACGACGTTGAACTGATCCAGCGCATTGAAGCAGTGATCAACAAAAAGATGGACTTGTGGCCTACAGACAAGGAAGAGATGGCTTTATTGCGTGAAAGGGTAGACGAGGCTGGCCGACTGGCAGCCACGGAGCTTAGGGAAGAAGGCGGAAAAAAGGGACACCGTAAGCGGAGAAAGGGTGAGGGTGAGGATAAGGATGTCCGAGATCGAGATGATGACATGGTCCAGGCTGGCATGCCAGCGAGGAAAAAAAAGAGTAAAAGGTAGCCTCTTCTTTGTTAGGCTCGTATCGGCAGCACCGTATTCATAAACATGATATCTGAACGAAGGACGTATTTAGTACCACTCCGGACCTGAGATCCCTCGTGAAGGAGACACTCGTTGCCGTGCCTAGGAGAAGAAATTTTCAGCTTCTATCTATGCCGAACCATACTGTAGTAAGTATAACTTACCTATGAAGAAGTGCTGTACCTCGCGTTAGCGGTGCCACTATGGCCTCCGAGGCTTTGGGTTTGCTATCTGGATAGAAGACGGTCTACGAGAAGACCTAAGCAGAGGTCCGGACGGGTCCAGAAATACACACCTCGCCGCCCTGCACACCATCCTCAATACCAGTGAGGTATATAAGCAGTGTCCATTCCGAGACAGCACCGGTCTTTGCATCGGGTACGGAGGCGTCATAATGAGGGTTGAAATGCTGCGATGGTGTGTATTTGTAAAGTCGAATGTTCGAGTTTAGTGAATGGGCTGCCCGAGCATTTGAATCTGGCTGCTTCATCGAGGCGGGATATGGAAACGACGGTAGATGGGGCCCTAGGATGGACCATAGATGATCCGCAAACTCAGGTGAAGAGATGGAAACCCTGTCTGCGACGGTGCCAGCCTTATTATTCGTTTACTGTCGATGAGAGTGACGGTCTGAAGGCTTACGACTAATTCTAACTGCCTCCCCACGTTTCTTGGACGGAGTCAGCTCGAGAGGTTGATTGTCAACGAAGTTAACAAAGGTCCGGCATTCTGCTGGACTCAGAACGTCCTGACCGGATGTCAGGGTCGGCAGGGGCACGTAATATACGGATAAAGACGCACGCTTAGCAGTAGCACCTGGTCCTCGACAAAGGTCTGACACCGGACGTGACTCTTCTCCGAAAGTCTGGGGAAAGCGATCGCTTTGGGAGCGGGAGCTTGAGTCTGGGCGACGAGTCCCTTATTTTTGACCTTCTTCACCATTATCACGGTATCCGCCCTGGGTCGGTCTCCAGCTCACGTTGACGGCAGAATCAAATACCTCAAATTTGATCTTGGTCCGACTATCCAACGCTTTCGAGTCAACGATGCCCACCTCTCGTGTGATTAACTTTGGAGCAGGCCCCTCGGCCCTTCCTCAGCCAGTGCTCAAGAAAGCCGCGCAGGGGCTGCTTAATTTCAACGATACGGGCATCGGCATCGCCGAGCTCTCGCACCGTTCCAAGGAATTCGTCGCGTTTCTCGGCCACGTCGAGTCACTCGTCAGGACCCAGTTGGATGTCCCCCCGACGCACTCCATCCTCTTCACCCAGGGCGGCGGGACCGCTCAGTTCTCCGCCGTCGTACTCAACCTCCTCGCGCGCCACAGGTTACTCTATCCGGACATCCCCAACGACGAGCGCGTCATGGACTACACCCTCACGGGCTCGTGGAGCAAAAAGGCGTACGACGAGGCCAGACGCCTCTGCGGTGGCGCCCGCGTGAACGTCGCGGTCGACGCCCGCAGGTACTCCAAGGACGGCGTGTCCTTCGACAACGTGCCGCCGCACGGCGAGTTCAACTTCTCGCCCGCGCCCGCCCTCATCTACTACTGTGACAACGAGACCATCGACGGCGTCCAGTTCTCGCCAGACCCCACCACCCAGACGTCCTTCCCCTTCGGGCGCCTGCCCCGCGAGCCCGGCGGCCTCCTCCCGCTCGTCGGCGACCACTCGTCCTCATTCATGTCCCGCCCGATTCCCCATCTCGGCGACCACGCCGTCATCTTTGCCGGCGCACAGAAGAACCTCGGTCCTGCGGGGCTGACGATTCTCATCGTGCGGCAGGACTGTCTCGTCGACGTCGACGCGGCGGCGAAGCTCGGGGCGATCCCCGTTCCGCTGTGTCTGTCATACAGGACGCTTGCGCAGAGCAAGAGCTTGCACAACACCCCGCCGTTGCTCTCCATTTACGTCACTGGGCTCGTGCTCGAGCGCATGCAGGAATTGGGTGGGCTCGCGTATTACGAGGCGCTCAACCGAAGGAAGTCCGAAAAGGTGTACGCGGCCATACGGGCAGGCGAAGAGCTTGGCGTGTTCCAAGGCAGGGTGCAAGCAGGGTCATTGAGTTGGATGAATATCGTCTTCAATGTTCTCGGTGATGGCGCCGAAGCACGCTTCCTTGAAGGCGCAGAGAAGGCGGGTATGAAGGGCTTAAAGGGTCATCGGTAAGAGGTTCTGTAGTGTGGATACCTTCGAAGACTTTTTGACGTCTGCCGCACTGTTTCGATGGCAATATATAGGTCGGTCGGAGGTGTGTAGACATTCCATCCCTCCGCAATTTGAGCGGCACTCATCGATCCCAATGCATAAATAGGCATCCGTGCATCCCTCTATAATGCTGTCACGGAAGCTGACACGGACACGCTGGTTCAGTTCATGGAGAAATTCGTGTCTGAAGCGTGTTCTCAAGCGTCGGCACAAATTACTTCGGCCTAGGCGTGTGTCAGGATTTTGGAGGTTGGGTTTCGCAAAGATATTAGATCATCCCGAGGTCACCATTCGGGTGGGCGTAATAACCTAAAAGCCATTCATCGAAAGGGTTGAACAAAATCACATAAGGGATTGTGCCTTTTAGTTGCTCTACGGATGACCTGTAACCATCACTTATTCGTTCACTTTCAATTGCAAATGCTTCGAGGAACTTATGACCATTGGTTGACACAAGCTAGAAGGGTACCTTACCCACATTATTCCCGGAATCCGGAGACATGTTTGGCAGTATCCCTGTAGTTTTGATGTCGGTGATGACGGGACGTTTGCGCATTCTCGGTATGTATCCGAGATGCCAGTTTTGTCCATATTGTATGTGTCAGGAGTGCCCCAATGAACACATGCCCCATGGCTGAGTTGGTTACAGCGTCCGACTGTTATCCCATCAGGTGATGTTCATCGGAAGGTCGTGAGTTCGAGCCTCACTGGGGCAGTTCATTTTTCACTTATTTTTTCTCCGTTTTCTGTTTGTCTCGCACGGTTTGGTTGCACGAGGGAGGCCGATGTTTGTGATATCGTGAGATTATCAACCGTTTGTCACAACACTTTATTGCACACTGTATAGACACAACTTGTACAGGAATACGTGAGGGCAGAAAGAGGCCAGTGATACGTGTACACGTTATAAGGAAGCTGTCAATGAGGGGAGGGAATGGGGGACATCATAGTTAGATGCAGGCGCAGAAGAGTGGGGACGTGCAGCTGAACCCGGTTGACACACAATGAATGCACGAAATAATTATCAACATCACAGGCTGAACGTACAGATGACGAACGGCGAAGGTGAATGGACGTCGTACGATCAAGTACGGGAAAACGTATATCGAAAAAATCGTGAGATGTGAATGAATGAAATGTGAAAAGATGGTGAATATATATGCGATTGAATAGGATCACAATTGATGATGCTGACTTGCAGGAGAGGCACGGGAGAAATCCGGATTGCGAGGAAGATGATGGGAGAGTCCGTTGATAAAAAAGGGAATGGTGACGTGATGAAGGGGTGAGCGATTAAAAGGCACTTCTAAGTTGGGGGCAACGCAATGTGACAACACCATGAAATGTCAACGGGTTGCTGCCCGGGCAGGCGTCATAATTGGCATGAGGCCAACGAATTGAACTCGCGACGGCGACGGAAACCGCGGTGGGGGCGTCGATGTGGCAGTCGGCAGCGGTGAGATGAACGACTGAAGAGGTTCTGTCCGATCTCTTGAAATGTAGATAGACTTGCGCCGACGGACAGGACCTGGAGTGCGCATATATTCCGCAGATGCAAGCTGTGAGAGATCGGAGTCCCAGGGGTTATCTGCCGTAAGTTCGGGGTCCTCCAAAGCGGATATCCAGGGAAGTGAATCGAAGTTAATCACACGGGGTGCAATGATAGCTTCCGGGCGAATATTGTGCCGACGACGGCGTGGGGTACGTGGACTGCAGCCCATTTGTCGCTTGATGGAGCTACAAGGCGTCGGAGACTGCGAGGCCTGCCGAAAAAGAAAAAAATTAGTGAAAAATCACGATAAATCAATGGGAAGAGTCCAGAGGTCGGACAGAAAAGACGGACCAGTGAACGCTTGGTGCGGTGGTGAATACGGATTGGTGACATGAGGCGAGGAAGCTGAGCGTTCTTAGGGGCCGGTGTGTGGCACTGTGCGTAAGAAAGCGATATGAGGCCTATCGGATAAGGCAAGCAGAGACCAAACAAAAGCACTCACGATGAACGGGTCGTCGAGGTTGATGGGTAACACCGGCGCTGACGGGTCAATAATCGTCGGCTGTGGGAGCAAACGGCGGGGCTGTGGCGCAATAATGGGGCTCGGGAGCATTGTGGATCTTTACTTGATACCAGGAGACTTGAGGGGAGTATGATTGCTGTCAGACCGAGTTGTTGAAGTTGGCAATTACAAGTGGGCGTAGGGGGTCGAAAAGTAGAAGGCAGGAAAGGAGGGACTGGAGTTATATGAGAGGGAAGCGGACAATGGGGGAGAGTAAGGATACCGCGTGTCAAAAACGGTGCACGTTGCCCCGCCTGCGTTGCTGACAAATCATAACAAATATAGCGAACAATGGCCCGCCTCTGAGCCTCGTTTTACAGCGTCGCCCGAGTAACCCTATTATGTCTCCTTCTTCATTCAGACGTCGACTTATTTTTTCCGATGCGAACTATGACTCCGCTTGCGCTATTGGCAGGGACTCACACGGGAAATTTGCGAGCCGAGTATGCAATCTGCTAGGTTCGCGCCGAGGACGAAACACGAGGATCGCACGCGGACAAAGCTGTACTTGGCCATAGAACACGAGTCGGTGAAATCACGTTCCAGGCATCGAAGACGTGGCAGGCACCCCTGGATACATGAACAGGTACCGTTGATGAGAGGAAGTAGAACTCTCATCGTTCGGCTTGGCGAATACCCTGGACCATTTGCCCTGTCTATACGCCATACTAATGACAATGGATGTTCCTCGCGTCGTCATTCCCATACTCGGTTGTGTGAGCGTGGCGTCCATCAAATTACGATCACTCGAGACGGCGCTCAGCACGTCAAAAATAGACGTCCAGAGAAGAAGCTCTTTTGTTGGATAGCTAGATGGTGATGCAGGAGAGAATTATGTAGAAAAGTGAATGTGAGAGTGTAATACACAGGCAGTAAACAGTCAGTTTTATTACAGAACCCCTTCGAATAGCCAAGTCCGTGCACTTCTAGTCGATCTCCTCCATTGCGGACGCAGCAGCGCCTTCCGTCTCGGCTGGGGTCACCTCCTCAACAGCGGCAGGTGCTGCCTCCTCTTCCTCGTCGACATCGAGACCAAGTCTAGAATCGATCGGGAAACTCTTAGTCATAAATCGACGTAGGAGCACAGCACTTACGCAATCATACGGTTGATCCGCTTGGCGAAGGACGCTGGCTCCTCGAGGGAGAAGCCCGACGTGAGGAGGGCCGTCTCGAACAGGAGATAGGTCAAATCTCGGACCGACTTGTCAGCCTTGTCCTCTGAAACCTTTCGCCTGAGCTCCTTGACAATCGGGTTCTTAGGATTCAGTTCAAGAGTTTTCTTTGACGCCATGTAAGATGACATGGAAGTGTCACGAAGAGCCTGAGCCTTCATGATACGCTCCTATAGACAGCAGGTCTTATCAGTTTCTGGACCTCTCAGTCCAAGACGAGAACCCACCATATTCGACGACCAACCAAATTGGCCAGTGACCAGGACGCAAGGAGAGTCAGAAATACGGTTCGATACAACGACCTTCTCGACCTTGTCCCCAAGCGCGTCCTTGATAACTTTGCACAAGTCCTCATAGGACTTGACTTCCTCCTCGTGCGCCTTCTTCTCTTCGTCAGTCTCCTCGAGCTCGAGGCCTTCTTTCGAGACAGACTCGAGCTTGTGTCCCTCAAACTCCTTTAGTTGCGACACGGCGTACTCATCGATGGGGTCCACGAGCAGCAGAACCTCGAAACCTTTCTTTCTGAGGACTTCCAAGAAGGGGGAATCCCTGATAGCGGCAAGTGATTCGCCCGTGAGGTAATAGATTGCCTTCTGTCCCGAGGGCATACGTGTGATATAATCTGAAAGTCTTTGTGAGCAGGTATAAAGGCTTGCAGGAAACGTGACACAAACCTTTGAGAGTGATTTGATCGTCAACGGCCTTCGTCGAGTGGAAACGCAGGAACTCGGCAAGTTTGCTGCGATTCTGAGCGTCCTCGTGGATACCAAGCTTGATATTCTTGCCAAAGGCCTCATAGAACTTCTTGGAGTTGTCTTTGTCCTCAGCGATCTCCATAAACAGATCCATGCACTTCTTGACGATGTGCTTGCGGATGACTTTGAGGATTTTGTTCTGCTGAAGAGTCTCGCGCGAGATGTTAAGTGGCAGGTCCTCCGAATCGACGATACCCTTGACGAAGTTGAGGTATTCAGGAATAAGGTCCTCACAGTCATCCATGATGAAGACACGGCGGACGTAGAGTTTGATGTTGTTGCGCTTTTTCTTGCTCTCAAAGAGATCGAATGGTGCACTGGGATTGTGTCATAAAGAACGAGCGAATAAAGCGAAACAGCGACGTACCGCTTCGGGACATATAGAATGGCTTTGAACTCAAGCTGACCTTCGACAGAGAAGTGTTTAACAGCTAGATGATCCTCCCAGTCGTTAGTAAGCGACTTGTAGAAGGACCCATACTCCTCTTGCGTGATGTCCGATGGGTTACGTGTCCAAATAGGCTTGGTCTTGTTGAGCTCCTCGTTAACCTGAGTCTGTTCCTTAACCTTCTTCTTTTTCTTCTCCTTGGCCTTTTCATCGTCTTCGTCATCAACCTCCTCAACCTTAGACTTGCCCTCTTCGTCTTCACCCTCTTTGACCTCTTCTTCGTCATCGTCAACCTCCTGCGATGCGTGATCAGAGACAGCTGACGAATGATAGTCGTGGTACGACAAACCTTTTCGACCTCCTTGGTGACGAGAAGTTGGATGGGGTATGAGATGAATTCAGAGTGCTTCTTGACAGTATCCTTGATACGCTTCTCCTCGAGATACTCAGTCTGATCCTCCTTTAGATAAAGGCGGACCTCGGTACCACGACCGAGAGGTGGGTTGGTGTTGTCGAGGGTGATAGTGAAGGTGCCACCAGCAGAAGACTCCCAGATGTACTGCTCATCGTCGTTGTGTTTCGAGATGACTTGAACACGCTCGGCGACAAGATAGGCGGAATAGAAGCCGACACCAAACTGGCCAATCATGGAGATGTCTGCGCCAGAGCTGAGAGCCTCCATAAAGCCCTACAACGATGCGTCAGGACGACAGGCCAGACAATAATAGTTGCGCGAGATTACCTTCGTCCCAGACTTGGCAATGGTACCCAGATTGTTGACCATGTCAGCCTTGGTCATGCCGACACCACTGTCGCGGATGGAGAGAATTTTATTATCTTTGTCTGGGACGATGCGAACGAAGAGCTCCTTTTCGGAATCGAGGACAGAAGGATCGGTGAGGGAAGCGTAGCGAATTTTGTCCAAAGCATCGGAGCCATTGGAGATAATTTCACGAAGGAAAATCTCTTTGTTGGAATAGAATGTGTCTGAGGTGGGCGAGGCGGGTTAGTTGTCGCGTCAATTAATTACCCAAAGATAAACACGACTCACTGATGATCAGGTCGAGTAGCTGAGAGATCTCGGCCTGGAAGCCAAAGCTTTCCGGTTCGGGCGCAGACATGTTTTCGTTCGGTCAACGGTGGAGAGAGAACAGGGAAGAGGAGGAGGAGGAGAGGAGAAAACGGATCGTCGCGACATTTTATCAACGAACTTTTCTTCTCGAAGTTTCGACACGCCTCTTGCAATTATTCCCACGCATAGCAAAGCCTTCGAGAACCTTCTTAATCTTACCATATTTGATTACCTACACACACTATCGTAGCACTGCGCTGCCAATCACAGGGCTGCGCGACGGCTCGCTCAACAGACCAGAATGTCCTCTCACCTGCGCCCGCAGTAGCTCCACCATCGCCTTGAGTTCTTCTATCTCGTCTTTCACTTCTATATTTTCTCCATGTAGCTTCGCGTTCTCCTCTCTTAGTCTCAAAAATTCCGTTCCGGAAGATGTCCTGGGCGTCTTCGGTTTCGGCGACGTTCTGCTGGGAATCAATTTAAGCCTCGCCTCTACGGTTTGAATCTGTCGCCGTGACGTCCTGGCATAGATATCTTCTCAGCAAAATACGTCCATTGAACACAATCCCCGAGCTGTTCTCACCGCGCTTGTTCCTCCATCTCGCTGTGCGTCCTTTCGAACGCCTCCAAACGTAGCTCCATCTTTTTGTACTTGCTGAGCAACACTTTCATCGCCTCACTTTGTTCTTTGTATCTCTGCACGTCCGCATCCCTGTACTCAGCCGTCATTAGAAACGATGCGGTGTACAGCAATCCCTCGTCTTACCATAATCGTTGCATCGCTGTGTGCTGTTCAATCCGCTGTTCGTAGTCTTTCAGTCGCGCAACCTTGTGTTCTGTCTCCTTGATAGAAATCTGCAGTTGTGACTCCCGACGTTCTGCTTCGGCCAGTAAATTCCCCTGGGCAACGAACTGTGCCTGAAGACTGTTGTAAATCGTCACTCAATAATGTGAATGAGAATGGACAAACCCGAAGTTCCTTCTCAGCCAAACGCAAAGCTGCTGTCTCAGAAACCCAATTTCGCTTCTGCTCCCTCAGATCTTGCAGCTTACGACTCAGCTCAGCGTTCCAATCCGCGTATTTCTTCTTTGTCATCTCTGAATGTTCAGTATGCTCCTTCAGTTTTCGCTGTAAGCTGCCTATCTGCACTTTGTTCTCGCGCAATTTATTATGCTACTTCAATGTGATGGGTATGCAGCGACCGTAGCAAATGGTGGTGCAGGGTGCTCACCAGATTCTGTCTCTCCACCTCCGCATTGCGGCTCATAATTCTCTGTTCAAATAGTCTTCCAATTTGTCTCACGTTCTCTCTTGCAAGCCACGACTCGAAGTTCAACTCGTTCCGTAGTAGCAACACTTCGCGCTGGAGACCTGCAATCCCTTGTACTACGCTACTTCCAGGTTCGGGCTTTCCTGGGCTTTGGGCCGTAACCTCGGACGGGAAAAGCGCGTATGGCCAGATAGGTGTGGGATCAACAATATCGACATCTAGGTTTGACTTGAGTGCGATGGACGTGTTAACCATGTCTTGGAGCGAGACCCGTGGTTTGCTGGGGATCTTGACAGTATGCATTGGGGGGGTTGAGTTCATCGGTGCCAAACCAGTATCACTTGTGTCGACCAATAACGGCAGCGGAGCTGCGACGTTGTCAGTTGTTTCCGCGGGAGAGACTGTCTCGGGTACGGCGTTGCTCTGCCACGCTAGATGTGAATTTCGAAGCTCAAGCAATTGGCTTTCTGCGACAATCCTAGCGGTGTCATATTGGGAAAAGAATTCGCGCCCGTTCATCTCGGTTTCCGCATTGTGCCAGATTATCTGGGGGTGAACGGTATACTGCCTGAGCAGGAGCTGATCGCGAGCAAGTGTCAGCTATGTTTAGTCCCACACTCGATCAGACACCGTACCTCGCTTTTGGTTTTAATTTGTTCGTGATCCAGGGCATCTTCCCAATCTACTGCGTACGGTCTTTCCAACTTCCTTTCAGTGAGATACCCGATAGGATCGCGCAGAAATGCGATGAGGTTGCAGGGGAAGAGAAAATAGAGGAAAGTGAAATATCGCTGGGGGGAGGGTGCGGGTGCTGCCGACGAATCGAGCGACAAGTCGAGACCTTCCCATTGTAGATCCGGGTTCGCATCCAGGGTTCGCCTGGCCTCAGTTGCCTGACCAAGGTATTCATTTCCGAGGGCACCGTGTTCCTCTTCAGATGCAACGCCTTCTGGGAGTGAGGAATGAATCAATGTCGCAGAAGTGCCTTCTGGCCAACAAAGGATACGAGCCAGGATTGCGAAGAGCTGGGGAAGTAGACCTTTTAGCGCGGCGCAGTCCTTGACCGCGAAAATGGGCAATAATTTGGTGAGCATTGTAAGGCTTATCGTGCATGCAGTCGCGGAATTGTCGAGCAAGGGCGAGGTAAGGATAGAAGACATAAGGGGATGTGAGGCGAAGACAGATGCATGGTGTTCAAAGAGCGGCTCTGTAGTGTAGCGGTTGAGTAGACCGATCAATTGCAGGCGCGAAGAGGGCGACGCAAAGCAGTGAAAAATCTGCATTAAGAACGCCTGCATAGCACGGGCAATTTTCAAATTCAAAGCTTTGGTGCGATGCAATCAAGAGCGCACCTCTGGTTGATCCATGCCAAACCCGACGATAATATCCTCGAGGTTTTCCTTCCATATCCTCCGTTGATCACGTTGCTCCCTCGGCAGCTCCGCCCACTCAAGCACGTCTTCCGCAGACGCTTCATTGGATGCGTCTAAAAGGTAAAGATCCAATATCCGTCTTCTGAATTCGCCCTGTATCTCGGGATGCCCACTATCCGGCTTTTCCAGTGCCACGATGACAAGTTCCTTGGCTTGGGTAATCGCTTTGTGTGACAAGTTTGGCTCGCGCAAAGCGGGCCGTAGCACGAGATCAAACCAGGTAGAAATGAGGGATGTGGATGAGAGCACTGGCTCGAGATGACGCAGCACGGAAAGGAGAGCTTCCGTCCGTGCGCAGTCGCTGAGGTCAAGAGTATCTCGGATCACTTGTAGTTCATTCTCGAGATTGCAGATCGAGGACTCTGGTTCCTCTGACGCATTGACGTCGGTCACGAAGTTGTCGACGAAAGCATAAACCTCTTGGGCAGACAAAGCCTGAGAGGAGCCCTCGAGGTAGAGGCGTAGCTGGCGGAGGATCTCTGTCATGACATCCGGGAAAGTCAGTAACTCAGTGCCTCGCGACAAGCACTGGCAGCCAGACTCGGTATGCGCACATGATCGATGTCCGTAATTGGCTCGCGTGATGTGATGTAGATGAGGTACAAAGTCATTAACAAAATAACTCGTAAACACAAGTCTCTCCTTCTCAAGTCAAGTCAAGTCAGGATGGCCCTTCTCAACTGCTCGTAACTTTTGCAAATCAGCGTACGACCCGCGTCGACTCCGAACTTCGTTAGCTGTTCCTTCGGGTTGTGAAACCTTCAATAAACTGTCGTAATCTCCTCCATCGTCTTCGTCATCTGAACCTCTTGGTGATCCTGCTCTGCTGGCTTCACGACTTGCCTCAGCACTCCGGCTCCAACCAAAGAGGCGTTCATCAAGCCAAGTCTTGTCATAACATGATGAGACTCGTCATACATCGTACATAGCCGTCTGGCACGTACCATAGGGTGCGATAACAGGTTGCCTTGGGCATCGACGGCGCCTACTCCACCCTTTCTCCGCCATAAGCCATGTTTACCTGAGGATGGGGGCACGCTTGCGGACGGAACAAGAATACGATACTATCAGACAAGTAATCAGCACTTTAGTTGGCCTCCACTCCATCGGGCCATTACCTTGTCAAAATCCTCCCAGACTTGGGGCCCGAACTCGTCGATAGCCTCGCCAAGTTCCTTGGCCAACTCTTGCCGAACCCGCTTCAAATGCTCCAGGTACCGATTCTTTCCGGGGATGAGAGCAATGATAAGAGGGCCCAGCGATCTACGAAGTGACTAAGCTAGCTGATGGGACTTTTGTGAACAATACGACCAACTTGAGCACGTCCATACCCGCTTCACCAAACTTGAGGGCCGCATAGCCAATACACGGAAGTGCGAGCAATACAAGGAAGGGCGTCCAGAGGATCCACTTCGAGGGTGCGCCTGCCTTGAAAACAACTACGGTCGCGGCTATTGCGTAGAATATATAGAGGGCCGGGGTCATGACCAGCGAGATCAAAGCTTTCCACGTTGCGAGGACGTCTCGCCCTGCGACCTTTACGACCGATGCGGCGAGAGCCTCTGGAGACACATGAGCATCTGAGAAACGGCAGACATGCAAGATTCTAGGACACTACCTTTGGCCTTTCTTTTGGATACCACCGATGCCGTGACAAAGATCGGTGCGTGCAATACCACTCCTGGTAACGAAAACACGGTCCATACTAGCAGGAGTCCGATGCGGTAAAGTAAGAGTCCAAACGTCTTCCAGCTGGCCTTCTGGGCCCGCGGAACCTAATCAAAAGTCATTGACCTGTTACGAATGATCATTGGCATGGTCAGACCTGATGGTCTCGCAAACCCAGGTCTCGAAGCAAGCGATTGTATTTCAGAACCTTTTCACGCAATGCTTGAATGCGGGGTTCATCCTTGAAGTGGCTATAGGCAAGTAAAAACCGTTTGTTCAGTTCGACAACCTGGCCTAGGGTAAGGTGTTGTCCGGGGGGTTGGTATAGTCGTCGCGCGGCTTGGATGAGCTGCCGAGGAGTCAACTCGCACAGGCAACAGTCTCAAGGTTATTGCGTACCATGAGTGTGTCATAATCCGGTGCCCGCACTGTCACAGTCTTGAGAGCATCGGAAACCTGGTTCATAAGCTTGGAAACGGCCTCTCGCTTATCGGGGCCCCCGTTTTGGAACTTCTCGACTAGCTCAGACGGAATGTCTAAAGGAGAGCCAAACTCGATGACCGCACGCGACCGGAAGCGATGGGCATGAAAGTAAGACAACCCGACGGGTACGATTTTCACTTTCACATCGGGGTAGCTTGCCATCGCACCCAAGGCCATCATTGCGAAACCGGGCTTCAAAGGAAGAAGATCCGTTCGGTCATGGCTACCGCCTGCAACGGGACTGAGCCCCCGATGCAACGTCCCTTGAATGGGCACGTACCTTCTGGATAAATCGCTATGCAATGACCCTCCAGCAGTCGCTGGTAGACATGCTGATACATTTCGTTTTGGTCGATATAGGGGAGTGTTTTGAAAGTCAGGCCATCTATACCTTGTGATTTGGCCTCTTCCACCTTCTCACGAACAAAATTCGTGTTCTTTTCTGTTTCAGTATGAAATTCGCTTTTAATTCTGAGCTGTGTATCCGAGATAACCTCTGCCACTTCTGCGATGGAAGAGGAGACAACCTTGGACAACATGATTTGCATCTTTGGCCTCAACTCCTCGAGGAACTCGGTACCTTCCCCTAGGACAAGGCAAGAATCATCTGGTGACAGGTACACTTTCCCCGTCCCCGCTTTAGCAGAGTCCGCAGCACGCGCGACAGAAACTAATACAGGTCAACCCGAGGAGAAAATAGGTAGATGAGGTGTATGCGCACTGCAGGACAGACTCCTGGCGAGGAACCCCACAACCCTCCGTTTCATACTCTTAGCAGCGACCAAGAAAGCAGGGCGTCGCCCTGACTCGCGCTGGACTTGCAATGCAAGGAGAAGGTCGAGGAACTATGGGGTCCTCGAAGATTTAGCACCACGCTGTCTCCCATCAAGGGCAACAAGTCTCACCTGGTTACTATGAGGAGCTCCGACGAAAATTACGGGACCCTCGCGAGGGATATTGAATGAGCCTCGCGGACGAACTTCGCGGAAGAATATGTTGATGATACCGCGAAAGAGGAGAAGGGCAAGATCGTATGCAACGATTGAAGAAGCAGCTTGAGCCTGGCTTGACAGAACTAATGTATCAGAGCCAGACATCGCATCTATTATCAATATTGAGGAATGACGGTTGGAGTGTGTATGAGGGACAGTACTAGTCCTCGAGCTCAATGCTTAAGCGCTTAAGCGCTCGACCCCCAAACGTATCCCCAAAAGTTTCGTGCAAGTGCGTCACGTGGCAGAGATCTTGAATGGCCTATTTTATTTGTCTCAATCCCAGTGAAACAGGTCCCTAGGTGCAACGTTTGTCTGTGTCGAGGTGGAGGATTCTGTGTCATACATAACTGTATCATAACATGGCTTGCGATCGTGGGCGACTACCAAACATTCAACAGTCTGATCTTGGCTAGTGTGCCTGGGTTTCGCTTGCTTAGTCATCAACCTTCCTGGTCTGGCTAACCGCCCACTCTCCACGTCGACGACGACGAGCGTAGGACTCAACATCAGAAGTACATCAGAAGTACGAGAGGAAGGTAAGGACTCTTCACTTGGGGTACTTTCACATAGGAACATACTAAATGAACCCACTGGATGGGGTGGATGCGTGTTCAGTAGTTCCGATGAACCATGCTGACGCGTCTTGTCTATTCGTGCTAGATGTCTGCCACCATCGAAGAGGTTACCTCTGACCACTCCGACCACGAGGGCCATGACCACGACCATGATCATGAGGAGGACCCCACCTCCGCCGTTGCCCTTGACAAAATTCAGTCACGTTCCGAGCGAAAGGCTAGAAAGGCGCTATTGGGATTGGGTCTTAAGAATGTTCCCGGTATCACACGCGTCACTCTCCGGCGACCAAAGAACGTATGTCCAGTTTTTTGATGTTTTGCTCGAGGCGTCATCGATTTCTCGCAGCTTTTGTTCGTGATTGCGTCCCCAGACGTGTTCAAGTCCCAGAACAGTGACACGTACATTGTGTTCGGTGAAGCCAAGGTTCGTTTATAGAAGTAAGTTCATTATCTTGGGGCTCATGTACGTGTTTTGAGTAGATGGAAGATATGAATGCCCAAGCCCAACTGGGCGCCGCGCAACAGCTGGCGGCGAGCGGAGTGGGAAGCGCAACTGCACGCGAGACTTCGGGGGTTGACAAAGGTGGCGACAACGAAGACGATGTCCCTGAACTTGAGGCACTTGAGGACGACGACGGACCTGTTGATGAGACCGGTGTCGATCCTAAGGATATAGAACTCGTAATGGCGCAAGTCAATTGCTCACGAGCAAAGGCCGTGAAGGTATTGAAGGAAAGTGGCGGTGATCTTATCAATGCGAGTGTGTCTGATTTCATTTACATCTGTGGCCTCACCTCTGATTCCTTGTTCCCAAATTTAGTTATGGCGGCGAGCGAGTGAATATATGTGCATCCGTCTCGTATTGTATTGTCGTAAACAAAACGCGGTTCATGAGTGTACCAAACCTTGTTCGCCCCCAATGAGCTTGCCTCACCTGACAATACAGCGAGCGCGTGCTCTGTGCACTCCTACAGCCTCATCTTTTCCACCGCCGCAACTCGATATAATAATTTGATCGTTCCCAACCGGTTGCGACAATCTCAACTCCGTTCCCGGCCCTCGCCTTCTCAGCCCCATTCACTGGCAAGGTCGGAGAGTCGACTACTAACCCTATTTCCTGAGCAGCAAGCTGTATCAACCCGCGAAGTTCACCTTTTGCAAACATGTGATAGAAGCGCCGTATTGCATCTGGCCTATTTGGTAGATTTTGTGACTGTACCGTCCTTGGTACCCTGGTACGTGCATTCTCGGAGGAAAGAACCCATGGTACGAAGACGTCTTGACCCGATGAGACCCCTTTCCCTGTGTCTGTACATGTTGTTGCTTTCCCTGTTACCGGAATGATCCTTTTCGACTGTTCATCCTGTTCAATGGCCCAGACATAGATCAGAATGCGACCGTGTCTTGGAGAGACAGCCTCGAGCAGTCTCTATGTCATTGTTTGTTAATGAGGTGTCAGAGTGATATCAGACATAACGAACCTTCACAGCCGCTACACGACGCTCCACTGTCGCTAGATGATGTATCGTCGCAATTGAAATCGCATAGTCCTTCGAGTATGTAACGCACGAATCAGCTGTAGCTTGGATTGGCACAACCACAGGATGCGTACGAAAGCACCCCGCCGCCAAGCATTGTCCAGCACGTCTCCTCTTACAACTTCGTGGATTGTACCATTTCCGCCTACAATTCTCGCAAAATTTAACAGATTTTGGCTTCTATCGAGCCCAACTGTCCAATATTTCCCCGGAGGATCCGTAGGCAAAGCGAGATATTTCCCGTTACCGGTCCCCGAATCAAGCCCGACCCACCCTGCGGGTATACTCGATAGAAATTTTGAGATGAGAGGCCAAGGCTGTTGTCGCTCAGAGTTGCTGCGAAAGTAGAGTGATAGTTTACTACCTTGTAACGGGTGGCGGAGAAGTGGGATGCAATGTGGTCATACACCGCATGTACGTGTTTCTGCTCGTATTCCTCGGGTTCGTCATCGACGACAGTTGCAGTGACCTCCGATGGCATTGATGTGTATTATTATCCCAGAAGGCGCATTCGTTTTGTGAAATGATGATGGGATGGTGGATAATGTATGAAATAAACAATGTCGGGGCCCGGGTATAGTACAGGGAATCCAAGCTTACAGTTCAAACCCCATCTCTCGATCCACCAGTCTGCGAAACTTACTACCGTCAAACGGCGGGAATGACACCAGGCTCGATGTGTCTAGATCCATGATAGCTTGGGCAAGGTCTCTAGAACAGATCGGCTGTTGAATGCAACCTAAAGCACGCGGTCACAACCCGCACTCACTTGGGCGTCGATACCTTTGCGTGTCCCAATAACCCCATAGCGTGCGCCATGTCTTCCTGATGGTTGTCGAGGAGGGTTGGGTTGGGTACAATTATGAGAGGCTTGCCCCTCCGCAACACGTCGAGTATTGTTCCTGAGCCTAGACAATTCCCGAGGTTATGGGCTGTATCATGACCAGCCAAAAAAAAAAAGGAAATGAGACAAGGAGGGCACGGACCTGCGTGCCCTATGACCAGATCCGCCGCGTCGTACTCCTCGTCGAGATTCGGTTTGAACGTCCACACGTCGATATTCAGCCCGTGCCTATGTACGTTCCGCCCTACGTTCTCCGAGTCGAACTCATCCACCTGAGAGTTACCGCGTTGGATGACGAGATCGGTATATCCTTTATGAGAGAGAGCACCGAGCACGGGCTGAGAGAGCGCAGCTCCAACGAGTGCATCGAATTTCGTTGACCCAACGGTGACGAGCACGCGCATACTCGGTAATTCACACAGGCGAAAAAAGGGATCACTTGACGGACGAAAAAACTCCATGACGACTCTCTTTTGACCTTGACCTTATCATACGTTCAAAACGATAAAAACAAAATACCTCGCGAAGAGAAAACATAATGGGCTACACGCTGTGTGTGTTAGGTGTGTGTATGATGGCCGTTCTGTGTTATCTATCGCTGATTACACGATCTCTCCTGTTAGGGTGCGGAACAATGGGTGTAGCGGTAACAGCAGGCGTGCTTGCTAGCCTCGACTCGCGGAGTCCTCTACACGGCTTGAGTTCCGGCCAGCCCAAGTGGGAGTCCCACACGCCTGGCACCTCCACCCCCACCAACCTTGTCGACGATGAGCCCACACTGCCTTCTCACTTCATCGCGTGCGTAAAGCGCGAAGAAAGCGCGAGCCGCCTACGCGAGAAATTTCGAGCCGTCGTCGGAGGGGAAGCAGTCGAAGTCACAGTCGGGGAAAACGCTTCGGCGGTGCAACAGTCCGACGTCGTCTTGCTGTGGTATGCACGACAATACCCCTTTCATTCCTCCGTGCGGCGCATTGGCCAACTCCTACTCACCATCCTTTTTCTCCTACGTCCAGCTGCAAACCACAGGTGGCGCACCCGATTCTCAACGAGGATGGGATCAAAGAGGGTTTGGCGGGGAAGTTGCTCATCAGCATCCTTACCGGTGTCACCACCTCGCAACTTTCCAGCTGGGTCCTTCCCAGCACAACAGTAATTCGTGCGATGCCCAACGTAGCATGTCGCGTGCGTTTCCGAGGATCATCCACCATGGGGGTTACCGTGTAATCATGATGGGGGC
>Ga0137394_10000549_pt1 | contig 26281 bp, 22 predicted proteins | sample czobulk116metaG_FD_108278 | JGI IMG/M metagenome (GOLD analysis project Ga0137394, IMG submission 108278) | Vadose zone soil microbial communities from Angelo Coast Range Reserve, California, USA - czobulk1.16 metaG | ecosystem: Environmental > Terrestrial > Soil > Vadose zone | place: USA...
AGTCCGAAAGCGGAGGTGAAGAGTCATGAAGCGAAAACGTGATCTGTTGATTGGTACGACTTTCGTTGTGTTGATCGCGCTGCTGGCATATGGCCAGAAAGCTCTGGTGAAGCCGGGAACCGACGCCAAAGTTCAGGCGCCGATGTTTGAAGTAGACCCGATGTGGCCCAAACCGCTGCCGAACCACTGGATCATGGGAAACACGATCGGAGTATCCGTCGATGCCCAGGACCATGTGTGGATCATTCATCGACAGGGCTCGCTCGAAGCCAAGGAGGTGTACGCCACCACAAATCCTCCGGGCTCTTCGTGCTGTTTGCCGGCACCGCCGGTTCTCTCATTCGATCAGGCGGGTAATCTCATTCAACACTGGGGCGGACCTGGCGCCGGTTACGAATGGCCGGATTCGAACCACGGCGTCACGGTCGATTACAAAGGTAACGTCTGGATCGGCGGAAACGGCGTGGGACAGGCACCTGGCACTCGAGGCCAGGCAGCGGGTGCGCGTGGCCAGGCAGCGCCGGAGACCCAGACGACTGGCGTGCCTTATACCCACGACAGCATGATCATGAAATTCACTCAGGATGGAAAATTCCTGATGCAAATCGGCAAGGTCGGCGCGAGCAAGGGCAGCAACGACCTCGAGAACCTCCGGCGGCCGGCCAAGATATTCGTCGACAAGGATACGAATGAAGTCTATGTCGCCGACGGATACGGCAACCATCGCGTCATCGTCTATGACGCCGACACGGGTAAGTACAAGCGGCACTGGGGCGCCTACGGCAACAAGCCCGAAGACACCAACCTCGGCCCATACAATCCGGATGCGCCGCCGGCCCAGCAGTTCCGCAATCCTGTACATTGTGCCGAGCTTTCGAAGGATGGTCTGGTATATGTCTGCGATCGCGTCAATGATCGCATCCAGGTTTTCAAGAAGGATGGAACCTTCGTGAAGGAAGTCTTCATCGCGAAGAGAACGCTGGGTGACGGGTCGGTCTGGGATATCGCATTCTCGAAAGACCCGCAGCAAAAGTACATCTACCTCGCCGATGGCGCGAATGAAAAGGTCTATATCATCCAGCGTGATTCCCTGGAAATCCTGACCAGCTTCGGCGACGGCGGCCGTCAGCCCGGACAGTTCTATGCTGTCCACAGCATCGCCACGGATTCGAAGGGCAACATCTATACAACCGAAACCTATCGAGGCCAGCGTGTGCAACGATTCATGTACAAGGGCATCGGCACCGTAGCGAAACTGGACCAGGGAACGGTGTGGCCGCGCTCAAAGTGAGGCGAATCATGAAAAGGATATTCTTCGTAACGATCGCCGTCGTGATGGCGCTCTCCGGCCGGATGTCGTACGGGCAAGCAAACGCCCAACCGACCAATTCGGCTCCCAACCCGTACGACACGGTCAAGGACTGGGCGAAGATGCCTGAGGGAAGAACATGGGGATCGACCAGCGCGGTCGAGATCGACAAAGATGGAAAGTCCATCTGGGTTGCCGAGCGGTGCGGTCAGAATAGCTGCCTCGATCGAACGACGGGCCAGATGTCGAACTTGCCGTCACTTCTCAAATTCGACGCTTCCGGAAAACTTGTAAAGAGTTTCGGCCAGGGCATGCTCATCTTTCCGCACGGGATTTTTGTAGATCGTGACGGTAACGTATGGGTCACCGACGGTCAGGACGACTCTCCTCAGCCTGCGCGCGGCGCCGCGCCGCCACCGCGCGGCAGCGGCCCGGTTGGTCCGCGTCCCGGAGCGACGAAAGGCAATCAGGTTTTCAAATTCAGTCCGGATGGAAAACTCCTGATGACGCTCGGCAAGCCCGGCGGCGCGGCTGAACCCGAATTCTTCTATCAGCCGGACGATGTCCTGGTTGCGCCCAATGGCGACATCTTCGTCTCCGAAGGACACGGCGGCGGAAACAATCGCATTCTGAAGTTCTCCAAAGACGGCAAGCTGATCAAGACCTGGGGCAAGCTGGGAACCGCACCCGGCGAGTTCGACCAACCGCACGCGCTCGCGATGGATTCGAGGGGCAGACTTTTCGTCGGCGACCGGAATAACAACCGGATCCAGATCTTCGACCAGGACGGCAAGTTCATCGCAGAGTGGAAGCAATTCAGCCGGCCGAGCGGTGTTTACATCGACAAGAACGACAACATTTATGTCGCGGATTCCGAGTCCGTTTCCGTGACGCGAAGCCACGACGGCTGGAAGCGCGGTATCCGGGTTGGCAGCGCGAAGGACGGCTCATTGAAGTATTTCATACCGGATCCCGTGGAAAACGCGACCGGCACAAGCGCGGCCGAAGGCGTCGCTGCCGATGCCCAGGGAAATGTTTACGGAGCGGAGGTCGGTCCGCGCGCGTTGAAGAGGTACGTTAAGAAATAGGTGATGAGAACCACAAAGACACAAAGGCACAATTTCTTTGTGCCTTTGTGTCTTTGTGGTTCTCACCCTATCGCAATGGAGAGCTATGAAAACCAAAGTCCTGATCACCGCAGTAATGTTTACCGCGGCACTGGCCTGGGCCCAAACCGATAAGCTTGGCGTCCCAGGCTTTCACCATCTTCACTTGAACTCGACAAACCCCGACGCAGCGATCGACTTCTACACGCGCCAATTCCCCAGCACCTCCAAGACGACCTTCGCCGGGGCCCCCGCGCTCAAATCACCGAACAACGTGCTGGTGCTGTTCACCAAAGTGAACCGCCCGCCGGCTCTGCAGCCGCAAACCTCCATCTGGCACTTCGGATGGCACGTGACGGACGTGCGCAAGAACATGGAAACCTACAAGCAGCGGCCGGAAGTGAAGCTGCTTCCCCTCTATACAACGGATGAAGGCGGATTCGTGCTGGTCAGCAGCGATACCTGGCCTGGAACCGGCGGCATTCTAGGATTGACGAAGGCGCAGATTGCCGACGCGAAAGCCAAATCCGTTCAGCCTGCGGGCGGCGCGGGATTCGCATACCTGCAGGGCCCGGAGGGCGCGATCATCGAATACCAGGGAAACATGCCGGCCGAACGATTCAATCATGTCCACATGTACCGAGACGATCCGTTCTGCGACCAGCTCTGGTATCAGAAGCACCTCAACGCGCAGTTGGGCGCACGCGGAGCGCAGTACACGGAAAACAACTGCAAGGTACCGCGGGGAACAGACAGGACATGGCCTGCGCTTGAAAAGGAAGGTATGTATCGAGCGGCCGCCGCGCCTGTGACTTTCGGCGACGTGTCGCTGAATTCGTATATCCGGCAGGATGATCACCCGCTTGTCAGCACGCGCGGCCATCTGGCCGATCACTTCGCCCTGAGTGTGAACAATCTCGATGCCTGGATTTCAAAGCTGCGCGCCGAAGGCGTCAAGTTCCTCGAACAGCCTTACAAGCTTGGCGACCTGCGCGCCGTCATGATCGAGGGCCCCAGCCGCGAAGCCATCGAGTTGGTTGAAATCAAATGAAATGATAGGTAATTCGGGGACAGACGCATAAATCACCTAATTACGGATCAACGGTCTTTTAATCGTAATTAGGTGATTTATGCGTCTGTCCCCGAATTACCTGTCATTTCTCCCCTACTTATCCGGCGGCGCCCCCGGTCCTGACGAGCCGAGGTTCAGCTTGCGGCCATCGGGATAAGTAACGTTGCGGCCGTTCGCCCGCTTGAGCGTGTGGTCCCGCGTCTGGTAGCCATCGACGACGATCTCGGTCCCGACCGGGAGCGAGTCTCTCGTGACTCCTCGCCGGAGCAGCGAGTTCGGACTTCCGCCTTCGACCATCCAGACTTCCCTGGTGCCGTCCGGGTTCGTGACCTCCATGTGGATCCAGGTGTGGGGATTCACCCATTCCACCTTCACGACCTTGCCCTTCAGCAGAACCGGCCGGTTCGGATCGAATTCACTCCCGAACGCGTGATGAGCGATCAATGGCATGGTGGCCGCCAGCGACAGCGCGACGGCAACAACTGCAACACAAAGATTCATTCGCATCACTGCCTCGCCTTCCCCGGCGCTTCATCCGCCTCCCGGCGCCGGGCGCCTCGGAGAATATTTTCCAGCGCGTAATTGGATTCATGGCAGGCGTACTCGTAGATGTGCTCATCGGTTGCCGGCCAGGTATATTCACCGGTCCAGGGCCTTGCCCATGTCGCAGGATCTTCGATCGTAAAGCGATAGAGCATCGCTTTCGGGCCGACACGCGTGAAACGCTCGATTACGTGCATGTCTTCACTCGCTCCCCGGAACCGGGTTTTGTCAGTGAAATTAGTCGTGTCCACAACCAGCGTGTCTCCCTCCCAGTGACCGACGGAATCGCCCATCCACTTGCGGATAGTCTTCGGCAAATGCTGAGAGTTCATGCGAATGACGCGGGCGTCGTGGACCATCTCCGTAAGGATCATGACGTAGTCCTTCGTCTGCACGATCTGATGGAGATTGTTGTAGAAGTAGTCCGGCAGCGCCGGCGGTCCCGACGTTGAACCGAATCCCAGCAGGCAGCGCTCGCCCAGCGGACGTTGCTCCGGGTTGTCGTAGGAACCCGGTGGTTCGAGTCCCGGATCGTTGCTTTGCGTGGTGTCCGAAGTCGGTCTCGCCAGGCGGGCGAGCACCCGCTGCCGCGCTTCCGGCGTGAAGGGAGGCACGCGGCCGTCTGGCGGATCGATGACGATCGACGTGCGCCTCTCTCCGTTGACAATCGTGTATGACGAACCCGGATCGAGCCAGAAAGAGTTGTATCCGCCGACGCCGCCTGCAGGGCCGGTCGACCCGTCACCGCCCTTCGGCGGCGCGCTGCGGTTGCCGCTGATTGGCCGATCTCCCAGTTCTTTCCGCGCGGCGACTTCGTTCTCCAGTTTGCCGGCTTCCTCCGCACTAAGAATTGCCTTTGCTCCAGCCGGCCGCTCCAGCGGGGTCAATGTGGCGAGATCGTAGGTGCCTTGAAGGTCCGGATGACCGTCGGGCATGCGCGAGGGTGTGTACGGTCTTGCCGCCGCCCTGGGTGCCTGGGCGGCAGTCCCAAGTGTCAACATGAACACTGCCGGCACACCGATCAAGACAACCAATCGATTTCGCATCGCACCTCCTTGGGGGTAATTCGGGGACAGACACCTTTGTGCTTTTGTGTCTTTGTGTTTAACCACAAAGACACAAAGGGCACAAAGGTGTCTGTCCCCGAGTTACCCGCCCGCGTTCTCGCCATTATCTAGGCAGCGGAGCCTTGCGCCACTGGCCGTATATCAACTCTTCCACGAACTCGACACATTTGAAGTCCATGATCTGCGCGTTTTTTTCCTGGCGCCGGTAGAGCGCCATGCTCATTTTCCATGGCCGCGTGAAAACGTTCGGATCTTCGATCGTCGCTTCGTACTGAATCACATCAGGACCGGTGCGCGTGTAGCGCTCCACGACATGCAGCGCCTCGCTGTGAAAGTTGCCGGCGCGGTCGAACCAGGTCTGGTCGTTGAATCCTCTTACATCGACGACCAGCGTTTCTCCCTCCCAGCGGCCGACCGACTGTCCCATCCAGGAGTCCACGGGAGGCGGACCCGGATCCTTGAGAAAGATGTTGCGCACTGCGCCGGCATATTCGTAATTGAAGAAAATCGCGCTCGCGCTCTGAAGGATCTGAAATGGGTAGGGCATGTAGGTTGCGCGCGGGACGCCGGGCAGATAGCACTTGATTTCCGGATCAGCGGTCAACCAATTCTGCTGGTTCTCTTTCTTCCTGGCGATAGCTTCCGGTTTATAGGGGATCTCGCCCTCCACTACACCGAGGCCGGGAGGCACCGCGCCGACAGCGCCGAGCGCAAGCACGGGAGCGGCCGGTACCGGACCGTACGGTCCGGGCCTGAGCGCCATGGCAGGCCTCGCCGTGTGCATTTCAATGTCGTAGTTGGCTTCGTTGAGCGCCTGCCAGATCCCATTGAGATCGGGCTTGCCGTCGGCCGTCCGCGGCGCGCGATATGCCGGTGTCTGAGCGAAGGCAGCCAAAGACATTACTAAAACAAGAGCCAGTAGCTGCAATTTCATGCGCACCTTTACGGTCGCTGCGCCTTGAACAGAATTTCCTTCAGCACCTGGGCTTCGCGAGGCAGTTCTTCTTTGCCTGCTGGAAACTGGTTAAAGCGCAGCACGTAGGCCACGACATCGACCGTCTGCTGCCGGGACAGTGTGCCCGGACGGTTTTGCGGCATCGAAATCCGGATTCGGTCGACCAGGTCGGCGAGGGATAAGCCATCCCAGTTCGACATGAACGCAAATCCGGTGAGGCCGGGCGTCATGTCCGCGCCCTCCAGATCCCGGCCGTGGCAATTCGAGCAGTTCTCTACGTAGCTCGCTTCACCCCGCCTTCCCTGCTCGTCGTTATAGACGCCGTCCCACACGGAACGCTGCGGCTGTTGCGCACGAATGGAATGAAACCCACCCGCAACAGCCAGGATCAAGATTGTAAGAGTCAGAATTCTTTTTGACACGATTCCTCGAAAGAACTCAAATACGTTGATGCCTGCCCTACCGCGCGTCCGAAGGCAGGCTGTACGCGATGTACTCGCCCGAGTATGCGCCACCGCTGACAGCCACCACGATGTACTGCTTGCCGTTGACGCTGTACGTCATCGGCGAGCCGCTCTGAGGCGCCGGCATCAGTACCGCGCCGACCTCTTTTCCGCTCACCTTGTCATAAGCGCGCAACATCGCACCACGCGGATGCTGAGGCGTCGTTGTGATCTGCGGATCGCCGAGAATGACCAGTGTCCTGGTGACCATCAGGCCCACGCTCCCGCCCTGGCCGGTCTTGGGAATATTCATTCCTCTCAAAGCCGGGTGATTGCGTACCGCGTCCGGCGTGTCGCCGTGCGGAACCTGCCACATGAGTTCACCCTTGTCGAGGTTGATTGCCGAGAGCACTCCGTAGGGCGGTTTGACAAGCGGCAAACCCTGGACGTTCGTGCGCACTCCACCGCCCTCAGCCTGAGGTGCAGCCGGAGCCGGCGCTGCAGGCGCTGGAGGCGCTGCCCCTGCCGCCGGGCGCGGAGTCCTTGGCTGCTGCGGGAAATCGGCAGCGCTTCCGAAACCGGGTCCTTCGCTGATGCGGAATGGCTGCCCGTCCGTGCCCAACACATACTTGATGTCCGAGAATCCGGCCGGCGGCTCGATGAGTCCAATCGGCACAATCTGCGAATTTGCGGCCTGCGCATACACCGTGTGGGTCTCCGGATCGTACGCCGCGCCGGGCCAGTTCGTGCCGCCTCCGGTCGTTCCGAGCGTCAGGGCGGCGAGGGCACCTCCGAGTTTGCTCAGGACGGGCGGGTTGAACATCGGCCCCATCTTCATGTTCTCGACATTCTGGAGAGCCTGCGCGCGCAACGCTGGCGTGAAGTCAATCAAATCATCGATGGTAACCGCCTGGCGAGCATAAGCCGGCGGCTTGGTTGGAACCGGCTGCGTCGGCGAATACCACTCACCCGGAACCTCGCCTTTGGGGACTGGACGCTCGTCGATTGGCCACACAGGCTGCCCGCTCACGCGGTCGAAAACATAGAGAAACGCTTCTTTACTCGGCAACGCAACAGCCTTGATCGCTCTGCCATTGACGTTGATGTCGGCAAGAATCGGTGCAGACGAGAGGTCATAATCCCAAATGGGGTGATGCACGATCTGGAAATGCCATTTTCGTTGACCCGTTTTCAGATCGACGCAGACAAGGCTCTCGCCGAATAAGTTGTTTCCGGGACGATGCCCGCCATAGAAATCGGATGTCGGCGACTCCACCGGCAGGTATACGAGCCCGAGTTCTTCGTCGACGGTGATCTGTGTCCATACACCCGCATTGCCATTCGTAGCCCACGAATTGTTCAGCCAGGTGTCGTTGCCAAACTCTCCCGGCCGCGGGATCGTATTGAAGCTCCAAAGCTGCTTGCCCGAACGGACATCGAATGCGCGAACCTGCCCTTTGGCGTTGTTGTGCGTCTTGACCGTCATGCTTTCCTTCATGGACATTCCGACGATCACGACATCCTTGACGACGGTTGGTGTCGAGTGGAGCCCCGCGTCGCCCGTTTCCAGATCGATCTGCTGACCGCTTCCGTAAACAACTCCTACCTTGAGATCGACGATGCCGTCTTTTCCGAACCCGGAAATCCGGTTGCCGGTTTTGGCATCCAGTGCAACGAGCCGATAGCCCGGTGTCACGTACAGGATCCGCTCGTCCCGCCCATCGGTCCAATACGACAGCCCGCGGCCGGACAACTGCCGAGGCGCCGCAACGGCGCGCGCTCCCTCAAACTCCGAGTGGGTCCACAAAAGCTCGCCGGTCTCCGCGCGGAGTGCAACAACGGCCCGCCGTGTTCCTCCTGTCGCGTAAAGGATCCCTTTGACCATGAGGGGCGTCCCCTCCAACTTGTACTCGGGCCGCGTCCCCAGGTTATCGGTCTTGAAACGCCAGGCAACCTCGAGGTCGTTGAAGTTCGACGCGTTGATCTGATCCAGCGGGGAGTATTTCGTGCCCTTCAGATCGGCCGTGTAGTAAGGCCATTCGCCATTCTTCGTGTTGGGCTGGTTTGCGGATTGACCCGATAATCCAATCGTCACGTACAGCACCGCCGCGCAGAGCAGTACGACAACGGACACGGACCGATATATTGTTTGCGACATCATTCACCCCCGATGGAAGCCGCGTAGCGGCGCTATTCGGATGCGCTTCGCACGATATTTTAGACAGCTCTTGTCCAAGACCGCCGCTACAGTGGTAGAAGTATGTCCCCGATCGGCTGTTTGATCAAATGGCAAAGAATGTAAGACATTGTCGCAATAACAAACCTCCCGATTTTGTTCCTTGACCCCCGCCTCAGGCGCATATATACGAAATTCAAAAACACGCGTCTTTCTAGGAAAACAACTTTGGGAGGAGGAATCATGCGCACAGTCGCATTTCGCTTTATTGTGGGCGTAGTGTTTCTCACACTGCTGCCGGCGATTGTATCGGCACAGACGAGCGGCATTACGGGCACTGTCAAAGACACGTCGGGCGCCGTGCTGCCTGGCGTTGGAATTGAGGTTTCCAGTCCTGCCCTGATCGAAAAGGCTCGATCGACGGTCAGTGACGAATCGGGCCGGTACCAGGTGATTCAACTGAGGCCGGGCACATACTCGGTCACTTTCGCATTACCGGGATTCAATACTGTAAAGCGCGAAGGAATTGAACTCACGTCGGACTTTACCGCCCAGGTGAATGCCGACTTGAGCGTAGGAGCCATCCAGGACACGGTCACCGTAACTGAAGAAGTGCCGGTCGTGGACACGCAGAGCATCACGACGCGGACGGTCATGACGCGCGATATTCTGGACGTGATGCCGACCGGCCGGAACATCCAGGCCGTCGGCATCATGATTCCTGGAACCACCATCAGGGCCGGCGGAGGCGGGGCGGTATCGCGCGACGTCGGCGGCTCCGGCGGCTTGCAGCAGTCGCCGCTGGTCTACAAAGGATCGGATGACGCGGTACAGACCATCGAAGGATTGCGTTTGAATAATCTCTGCGGCAATGGAGCGTTCAGCGGAGTGTACTGGAATGACGGAAGTTTCCAGGAAATCAGCTACGTGACGGGCGCAGATTCCGCCGAAATGGGACAGGGCGGCGTCCGCATCGCGATGGTCCCCAAGGACGGCAGCAACTCGTTTCACGGGACCGTATTCGGAAGCTTCACCCGCGGTCCGTGGCAGACCGGAAATCTGCGAAGCAACCTGCGGGGCGACCTGACTTACAACCCGGCCAACACTCTCACGAACGTCAGCGTGATCAAGAAAATCTGGGATTTCAATCCCGGCTTCGGCGGCCCGATTATTAAGGACAGGCTGTGGTTCTATGCATCGTTCCGGCATTGGGGCGTGAACAAGACCGTTGCCGACAATTATTTCAACAAACTCGGCGCGACCTCGGTCCGGTACGAAGCGGATCTGAGCCAGCCAGGCATCGACGACGGTCACATCGTCAGCCGCACCGGCCGCCTCTCGTGGCAGATCAGCAACAAGGACAAAGTCACCGTCTATCACGACGACCAGAGCAAGTATCGCAATCATTGGGGCATTGGCGGGGCAGCAACCCAGTCCGTGACGCCTGAAGCGTCGGCCATTCAGGTGACGCCCACCAGCTTCGTCCACGTCAGCAAATGGACCCGCACACAGAACAACAAATTGCTCTTCGAGGCTGGTTTTTCGCTGTATGACCAGGAGTACACGGAACTGTATCAGCCGGACGTGGTTGGAAGTGACAAGAAAGTCTTCGATGCGGCGTTGATCGCGAAGTCGAAGATTTACTCGATTACCGAACAGACCAACGGTAAGGTCACCGGAGCCTGGAACAACCCGGCGGATCACTTTTCGATTTTGCGGACGTACTCGGCGGCGTCTTCGTACGTCACCGGAGGGCACGTTTTCCGGTTCGGCGGCACTCTGAGCGAGGGACATCGGCGCCTTGTCCAATATTTCACGGGCGACCTGACCATGACGTTCAACCAGGGACTGCCGCAATCGGTCACGCTGCGCACGCCGCTCGATCAGAAGGAAGGGATCAGGGGAGACGTCGGCCTGTTCGCCCAGGATAAGTGGACCATCAAGCGCGCCACTCTCACCCTCGGCGTCCGCTACGATTGGTTCCGGGGCCAGGTGAACGACGAAGATCTACCGGCCGGCCGGTGGAATCCCGCGACTCACTTCAGCGGTTTCCTCGTGCAGAACTGGAAAGACCTCTCGCCGCGGCTCGGCCTTGCTTACGATCTGTTCGGCAACGGCAAGACCGCCTTGAAGGCGAGCTTCGCCCGCTACGTCAACGGCGAAGTTTCGGCCACCGCGGCTGCCGGCAATCCCGAGGTCACCATCGGCCGCACCGACACGCGCACGTGGCGCGACCTCAACAACGACTTCACGATCTTCAACGCCGACGGTTCGGTGCAGTTGAGTGAGCTCGGACCGACTACCAGCGCAAACTTCGGGAAGGTTGTCCCATCGACAACATCCAATGATCCCTCCACACTGTTCGGATGGGGCCATCGGCCGTTCAACTGGGAACGGCAGGTGAGCGTACAGCACCAGCTTGCCAACGGCGTGTCGGTGAACGCGGCCTGGTACCGGCGGTCGTTCGGAAACCAGACGGTCATCGACAATCAATTAACGTCAAGCGCGAATTACGACGGGCCATTCTGCATCACCGCTCCATCCAATCCCAACCTGCCGGGCGGCGGCGGATATCAGGTTTGCGGGCTGTACGACATCAAACTCACCTCCCAGGGACAGGTGCAGAACATTCGCAAGCTGGCGAGTGCCTTCGGGGGTATTTCAGATGTGTTTACCGGTTACGACGTTACCGTGATCGGGCGATTCAGCGGAGGCACTTTCATTCAAGGCGGTATCAACGGCCAGCGGCGTATCCTGGACACGTGCAAGGCGCCGATCGCCGCGACCGTTCCGGGTCTCGCCGCGACCGCCACTCCAGGTGCGATAGGAGTCGCCAATGCTCAGGTGGACAGCCCCGAATCCTATTTCTGCAAGCAAAGATACCCGTTCCGTCCCGACGTGAAGATTGCCGCCTCGCGGCCATTGCCGTGGGACGTGGTCTTCAGCGGCACGTACCAGTTCAGCCAGGGCCCGCTTGTCCTGGCAACCTGGGACGCGCCGAATTCGTTCATCCTGCCGGCACTCGGCCGCAACCTGGCGGCAGGCGCGACAGCTACCAAAAGGATCAACTTGATCGAGCCGGGAGCGCGATACGGTGAGAAGCTGAACCAACTCGATCTTCGCCTGTCCAAGCGATTCAGGTTGGAGAGCATGCGCTTCCGCGTGGACGCCGATCTGTACAATGTGTTCAACAGCAACTGGCCGTTCACAGTGAACAACACGTTCGCGACGGCTGCAACCAGCCAGTGGCTCCGGCCCACTAACGTGCTGCAGGGCCGGCTGTTCAAGCTTGGCGCCCAGTTTGATTTTTAGAAAATGGGGACAGGAACACAAGAAGCACAAGGGGAACACAAGAAGCACAAAATCTCTTGTGCTTTTTGTGTTCCCCTTGCGCTTCTTGTGTTCCTGTCCCCTCAGCTCGAGCTGCTGGAGCGCCCACTGCCGCTGCGAATGGGCATCGGCGCGGCGCACGATGCGGTTTCAACATCGTCTCCTCAGGCGCAGGCCTTCTACGACCAGGGACTTGCGTACCTGCATTCCTATGAATGGATCGAGGCAGCTCGATCCTTCAACCAGGCGCTCCGGCTCGATCCCAAACTCGCCCTGGCCCACGTCGGTTTGAGCTATGCCCATACCGAGCTGAATGTGCCTGCCGCCGCACACTCCGCGCTCGAACGCGCAGTCGCCCTGAATGAGCACGACCGGCAGCATATCGCTATCCGCAAAGCGCAGATGGCGGCGGAGGACGCTCCGCGCGATGCGGCAAAGCTTGCTTCGTATCGCAAAGCGCTGGACAACGCGCTGGCTCAGTTTCCGCTGGATGAAGAACTGTGGCTGCAGCGTGGTGTTGCCGAGTCGTCCGATCCCGCCGATCGCGGACAGGGCAGCCCGGCCGGATCGGCGCGCTATTACGAACGCGCGCTGGCGCTGGCGCCAAGCCATTTCGCAGCCCACCACTTTCTGGCGCATGCTTTCGAGAATTCCGGCCGGATCGATGACGCGCTGAAACATGCGTCAGCATACGCGGCGATGGCGCCGGCAATTCCGCATGCTCGCCACATGAACGGGCACGAACTGCGGCGGCTCGGACAAATCGATCACGCCGTTGCGGAGTTCGAAGCCGCAGACCGGCTCGAGACGGAGTATTTGAAGAACGAAAAGATTCCTTTCGAGCACGAATGGCATTACCAGCACAATCTCGATCTGCTCGGTACCTCGTATCAGTATCTCGGCCAGATGGCGAAGGCCGAGCGGCTCCTGAAGGCGTCGTTCGAGATTCCTTCCGCCCTGGCAGTTCAGGAATTCAATAAGCGCGAGTGGCCCGTTTTCCTGCTCTCGCGAGGCCGCACGAAGGAAGCGCTCGAGGCCGCAAAAGTGATGATCGCGCACCCTTCTTCACTCATCCGCGCCGCAGGACACATTGAGGCCGGGCACGCGATGCTGGCGTCGAGTCGTTTTCGCGAGGCGGCGGACGAAGCGAACGCGGCGTTGAAGGAAATGAAGAGCGCTTCGGACGGCGCTGCTCTTGTGGCGACCTCCTTCGAAGCGGTGCAAGGTGAATTCTTTCTTCGCACGGGACAGCGCGGGAAGGGCCGCACGATGCTCGACCAGGTGATCCGAAAATTGCGCTCGGCGCCCGGCCCTGACGAATGGACGCAAGCCTCATTCGCGCTCGAGGCCATTGCGCGTGCTGCGCGCGAGGCCGGCGACTGGGAATATGCGGCACGGGCCGCCAATCAGATGATGGAGCACGACCCGGCTTATGCCGGTACGCATTACGCCCTCGCGCTCGCGGCGGAGCACGCCGGAGACGGCAGCACTGCCCGCGCGGAGTTCGCGCTGGCTGAAAAATACTGGAACAAAGCTGATCCGGACCTGGCGGAGCTTCGGGATATTCGAGGGCGGCGGTAGGAGGAGGGGGAAATTTCGAAATTGGACGAATCCTGCATGGAACGCGGGCTAAAGCCCGCGACTACATTTGGGATCACGTTGGGTCCTGAATGTAGTCGCGGGCTTTAGCCCGCGTTCCATGCAGGATTCGTCCAATTTCAAAATCTCCGAATAAAGGAGCCTGCGATGAAGCATCTTTTGTTGATTATCTTTTGCGCCGTAACCATCAGCTACGCACAAACCACCACACCTGCGGCCGACCTGACCGGCAAATGGGTCTTTCAGGTGGAGACCACAGCCGGCGGAGGAACACCGGCATTCACTTTCAAGCAGGAAGGCGATAAGCTGACTGGCCATTATTCGGGACAACTCGGCGAGGCCGATCTCGCCGGCACCGTCAAAGGCCGGCAGTTGGAGTTCAAGTTCGTCGGAGAGGTCCAGGGGTTTCGTGTCGAGTCCACTTACAGCGGCGTGATCGAGAATAAGGACTCGGTCAAAGGAACCGTCATCCTGGCAGGTGTCGGTGAGGGTACATTCACAGGTAAGAGGCAATAAGGAGGGATCATGAAAAAGTGCGTATGGAGTCGATGCGTGGCATTGTTGATTGCGTTTTCAGCCCTCGCGGCGGCCCAGTCACCGAAGGCGGCCACCTACATTACCGATGAGCAGGTCAAAGCGATCAATGCGACCCCCGGAGTCGATCGTCAGATCGTGAGCGTCGATATCGGCAAGTTGAACGAGGCCGTCGGTATCATTCACCGTGGGCCGACGGTTGCGCCCGGCGCGCCCGCCGCGGGCCGAGGCGCTGCCGCCGCTCCCGCTGCTGCAGCGCAGCCATGCGGCGAACAGGCGGCCACACCTCCCGCAGGTAGCACCCCCGGTGGCATTTCACACGATCATCAGACCGAGACGTACATCATCGTTTCCGGTGGTGGAACCCTCGTCACCGGCGGCCACATCGTCAATGGACGCAAGTCGGCGCCCGACAGTGACGTGACGAAGGTGCTCAACGGTCCGTCGTGCAGCGGCATCATCGCGGGCAATGACGTCGTCAAGCGCGTGGTGAAGGCCGGCGACATCGTCATCATCCCAGCGACGGTGCCCCATGGCTGGACCGATATCACCGACCACGTTGATTATTTGAGCGTCCGTCCGGACCCCGACAGGGTCCTGCCTGCGGGTTACGTAAACCCAGTCATCAGGAAGTAAGAATGTAAGAGATTGTCGCGATGACAAGCTGTTGTATTTATTACTTGATCATCGACCCGGACGCATATATACCAGCCTTATATAGGACTGAGGGTTGGAGACAAATTGAAGGAGCCGGCAATGGCAAATGCAAAGTTCCAGGCTGTCGCTTTGGGCGCACTGGCGATTGTAGTCATCTTGGCGCTTCCGCTGCAAACGAGTGCTCAAAAGGCCGCCGAGACAAATGTGACGTTCACAAAAGACGTGGCGCCGATCTTGCAGGAGAAGTGCCAGGCATGTCATCGGGCAGACTCGATGGCGCCAATGTCACTCGTGACGTATGAAGAATCGCGTCCATGGGCGAAAGCCATCCGGGAACGGGTGGTCACGCGGCAAATGCCCCCCTGGCATATCGACAAAACAGTCGGAATCCAGCAATTCAAGAATGATCGGTCGCTCAGCGATGCGCAGATCGCCACGATGGTCCGGTGGGTCGATGCAGGCGCTCCGAAGGGTGATCCAAAAGATATGCCGCCCGCCAAAGTGTGGCCGGATGAATCGAAGTGGGGTTTCGCCGATCAGTTCGGACCGCCGGATTTGATCATCAAATCGCCGGACTGGTCCGTGCCCGCTGTGGCACTGGATGCCTGGTATAAGCCGGTCATTGCGACCGGGCTCACAGAGCCGCGATGGGTGCGTGCAATCGAGATCCACCCCGCTACTGTGAAAGGCCGCAAGATCACGCATCACGCTCTGGCAAGACTTCAACAGGACGATCCCTCAGTCAGTCCTGCCTCCGCCAATGCCGATGATGCGGGAGGAGGTGTTGGAGGCTTGTTCATGGAGTGGGCCGTTGGAAAACAGGGCGAGATCATGCGCCCGAACAGCGGGAAACTGATGCTGCCCGGATCCAAGATCATCTTTGAAATGCATTACCACGCCATCGGTGAACCGATCACGGATCACGTCGAACTGGGAATCTACTTCTACCCGAAGGGACAGGAGCCGAAGTATCGGCAGACACTGGCCGCTCTTCAGAGTGTCGCCGGCGGATCTCGAAACATCGATATTGCGCCCGAGTCCACATTTGTCAGCCAAAACTTCATCCCGATGAGACAGGCCGGGCGTGTCGAGAATTTCCAGCCGCATATGCATCTGCGTGGAAAGGCCATGTCGATGGAAGCGATTCTGCCGAACGGCCAGACGATGATGCTCAGTAACGTGGATCGTTTCAATTTCAACTGGCACCTCAATTACGTCTATGCGGACGATGCAGCCCCGCTCCTGCCGAAGGGCACGATCCTGAAGATCACGTCCTGGTATGACAACACCGCCGCGAATCCCAACAACCCGGACCCGAACCAATGGGTGGGTTTCGGCGATCGCACCGTCGATGAGATGGGCCACGCGTGGGTCAACATCACGTATATGAGCGACGAGGACTACCAGTCCGAGGTCGCGAAGAAGAAAGCGGCGTCACAGGAATAATGAAAATCGGGAACGGGAACACCAAAAGCACAAGAGAACACAAGAAGCGCAAAGATCTGACCAATGCTCAATTCCCAATGCTCAATTCTCATCGGCCGAGAATTGAGCATTGGGAATTGAGCATTGGTCAGATCTTTGCGCTTCTTGTGTTCTCTTGTGCTTTTGGTGTTCCGTTTCTGCCGGCGCAGCTACCTCTGGCGCCTGTGCATGATTCCGGACAAAGCGTAACCGGTGCCTTTGAAGGTTGGTATCAGAATCCCGACGGAACCTACAGCCTGCTTGTCGGCTATTTCAATCGAAATCAAAAAGAGACTCTCGACATTCCCGTCGGACCGAACAATCGAATCGAACCGGGCGGGCCCGACCAGGGTCAGCCCACGCACTTTCTGGCTCGCCGCCAGTGGGGTGTTTTCGCGATCACCGTTCCGAAGGATTTCGGCGACAAGAGACTGACGTGGACCATCACTGCCAATGGGCAAACCACGTCGATTCCGATGCACCTGAATCCTCTCTGGGTGGTCGAACCTCTCAAAGATGTGGGAGTGGGAAACACACCTCCCATCGTGAGGTTCGAGCCGGGAGGCACCGCCTATCAAGGTCCGCCGCGCGGTTTCGCGGCTTCACTGAAAGCGAAGGTTGCCGAGCCGCTTTCCTTGACCGTGTGGCTCACCGATGACGGGAAGCAACCACCGGAAGCGCGGCCGCGTCAGGGGCCGCCGGCAAACATCGCGTGGAGCAAGTTCCGCGGTCCGGGTCCTGTCATGTTCGAGAATCCCAGGCCGACCGTCGATCCAAACGACGGAAAGGCGTCAACCACGGCCACGTTCAGCATGCCGGGAGAGTACATCCTTCGCGGGCAAGCCAACGATGCAAGCGGCGATGGGGGCGGCGGCTTTCAGTGCTGCTGGACGAACGTTCATTTAAAGGTAACGGTGGGTCCTGCAGGCGCCAATCAATAATGACTGATGGCAATTAAAGCAGAAATTCGGGGACAGACGTATAAATCACCTAAATTCAAGTCAAAGGTCTTTGATCGAATTTAGGTGATTTATACGTCTGTCCCCGAATTTCTGCTTCAATAGGGGACCGTAAGCACCGTTACCCGGATTCCTCCCGGTTGTGCGGAGTAGGCCGTTACGGACAGCGCCGTGCCTTTCCGAAGAAGCACCGGCTCCTTGAAGATGTATGGTGTCGGCCAATCCACCGGAATATCTTTCGCAAAGAGCAGGATCTCCGTCCCTCCGTCCGGCTTCCTCGCCGACACTTCGATCGACTTCACTCCTGCCGCCATCTCCGGCCGCAGAGCCAGCGCATAGGTATCCGCTGCAAGGCGGCTTTCGGCATGAAACTTTTGCGAACCGCCACCAGCGGAGACATCGTTCTTCCCCTCGAGCACGATGCTCGAAACCGTGCCTGGCGCCGGTTTATCCGCGAAGAACAGGCCCAGCTTGCCGCGCTCCACGACTCGCTCTTTCGCGCCGCGATAATGAATCGCCGCCACGATGTGCGCACCCGCGGGCAAGCGATAGGCCGCTCCGTCAGGAACACTCGAAAATCCATACCACGGCGTCCAGCTTCCAATCCACTGGCCGGTTTCCTGAACCGTAAAGAATGCAGCGCGGACGACGCGCCGGTCGCCCGGCATGTACTCGAGCGCGCGCACTCGCCGTTCGGCGGTTAAACCCAGATCGATCACGGTGCGCTTTATTTCATTCGACGCCTGCGGCTCGATTGTGTTGGCGGGAAGCTCACGCATCAAACTCGGCTCCCCGAGCTGCCATTGGCCGAACGCCGCCTGCGCCTGGACCGGCTTTGGCCGCGCGGCTCCCGAATCCTGGACATTGAGAAAGACTGTCCCGGCGTTTCTGGGTCCAAGGCCCTCCACCCACGAGATCATGAATTGCGTTTCGCGCAACGTGAGGTTGTTATCGTTTGCAAACCGGCCATAGCCTGGAACCGCCGCCCATGGCGGCATGTGACGCGCAATCACTTCCGCCCGGACCTTCCGGCCGCGAAGCCACGTCTCCTCGTAAGTCGAGAGCGGAAACGAAGGGCCGTTCTCGACATGACACATCACGCAGTGCTTGTTCAGGATTCGAACGATCTCGCGATCGAAGAGGACCGTTGTTGTGAGCGTCTCGTGGGAGAAAGTATTCGGAACCACAAAGACACAAAGGCACAAAAACACAAAGAAAGCCGCCTTGGAGTTCATCACATCACTTCAAAAGTGAATGCAAACGTATAGATCTTGTTATTACGCCGGAACTGCGTCCAGGCGCGGTAGCGGCCGGGTTTCGGCATCAGGCCTTCGAATGTCACGTCCGGACCGCCCCGAAGTTTTTCCAAATCGGCTCCCGGCGGGATCAGGAATACCGGAGGGCCGCCGTCGTCATCCGGCTTTGCAAGGATGTCGAGCGGATGCGAGTGAACATAGTCCACCATGTCTTCGCTCATGATGAGCGTGTGGCCGAATGCTCCCAGATAGGTTTGAAGATCGGTGACCGGGCGGCCGGTGTTCTTGTCGGTTAGATGAAAGTTCAGATGACCGTACAGGCCCGTCTGGAAAGTTGCCGGATCAAATTCCACATTCGCGGTGATGTCGTCCATCGTTTTCGTGAGGACGGAGTCGGGAATGAGATGCGCGCTGTCGGCAGCCAGATCCCCGGCATATCCCGCAGTGACGAGTGGCCTGGCGATGAACTGCGATGCCCCGCCGCCTGGCAGGAAATCGGAGAGGACCTTGTAATAGCCCGCCTTCGGGAGTGTCACGTCGATGGTCCAGGTGCCGTCGGGCAGTTCTTCGGGATGGATGTGCTGGAAGTACTCCATATCCTGACTGATGATGAACAGGTGATACTGCCTCTCATGGACCACTTCGAACTTCTTGATCTGCTCGCCGGTGCCCGGATGCAGGATTCTAAAACGCAGTGTAGTTTTCTGGCCGGGCTTGACGAGCGCCGGTGCAGTGCGGAACTCGAGTTCGTAGTCGCGCACATCGAAAGGCGCCGAACGCACGAGGTCCATACCGCACCGAGGACACTTGCCCGCAATGTCCATCGTGTAGTCCCCGTGCATGGGACATACCCAGGCGGTCTCCTGGTCGGGTGTGTCCTGGGCCATCAGGAAAATGGCCACAAAAGGCACAAGAAGCACATAAACCATTTTGTGCATTCTGTGCCTTTTGTGGCCAGTTCCCTTATCGGTGTGGACTCGTTGCATTCCCTTCATATATGCCCGAACCCGGTCCTGGCAGTTCGTTACTCCGCGGCCCGGTGTATTTTGCGACGTGCAGGCCCGTGTCGTTATCGACCCAGTAGATCAGTCCGTCTTTGAAGACGGGATAAGTTCGGGCAATACCGTGCGGAAGTGTCAGCGCGTATCCAACCTCGCGCGGATTCTGCGGTGTGGAAATATCGATGGCGCGGAGCCCGTGTCCATACCACGTGTTGAAGACAATATTTTTGAAAACCGTTGGATTGTGATTTTGCTGGGGGACGCGCCTGCGAGGCCGGCCATTGGGCTCGGTGATCGCCTGATCGAGGCACTCGTCGAGTTGATTGTCCGGAATGGCGAAAGCCCCGACCATGATGGGCGTGATCTCCGATTCAATCGAGACCATTCTTGCGTAGTTGAGCGGGCAGCCGCCGTTCTCGTCAGTGAGCCACACGTAGGCCGGGCGGCCTTTGGTGTTTCCCTTCACTTGTGCGGGGCGGTTCGGCACGAACACGGCGCTGTGCGTTCCGGTCGGAGTCGCGTTCACCGGGGGATAAACATCGAAACGCGATCGCGTCAACAGGACCAAATAGCGCTGGGCTTTTATCTGGGGCGATGCGCCGGACTCAAGAAACGCCTTCAGGCCGGGATCGTTGTTGACGACCATGTGCAGGCAGTCGTTCGCGATTGCGGCAAGCCTGGAGCCATCGACGACACCATCCGCCGACACGATCGTCGAGCGCGGATTGCAACCGGCCCTGCCGGCAGCCAGGTCGGCGTCTTTGTGATGCGCAATCGCCTCGGAGTCGAGCACATAAAATCCCGCCGTTGTGCCGGCGACGTAGACGCGCTCACCGTCCGGGGTGACCGACAATGAATGCAGTTTGTTTTGCTCCCGATTTTGAAAATTTCCCGGCTGTCCGGAGAGGTTTTTCTGATCGCTGAAATCGAGGAAGCGGCCGTCGGAGAACAGACCGGTGGCGTCGGGCCGCTCGTCGAGCGGAGGACCACCGACATCTTGCAAGCTGAAACCCGCGAGCACCCGGGGTTTGGCCAGCATCTCTCCCGTGTCTTCGTCAGTCACCGCCATGGCGACGGCGTCCGGTATTTTCAAGCCGGGATTGTTCGGGTCCGGGACTCCCGACGTCCAAATCGTCATGTAAACAAGCACTCGATTCGCATTCGCGGGGTCATGCCACATGAAGAACTCGTGCGACTGGCCTCCGAAATCGTAAGTCTCGCTTTTCGCCATCGGCAGGCACGTATTCGGATCGATCCGGAGCGTCTCCATTCTTCCGATGTTGTTGGTTCCGGCATTCCGAATAAGGATGTAGCGTTCCTCGCCGCGGGAAGTCGTGTACACCAGCGCGCGAAGCTCGCGTTCATCGAATCCCTGGTTTCCCTCGAACATGGCAGGAATCTCGCCGACTTGAACGGGCGGCTGCTTCTCCGGATCCGGTTGGATCTTGAAAATGTTGACCGCGTGCCGCACGCCGGGGCCGTTCCCATGACCAACGAAGATGCAGTTGCCGGCGATGCCCAGTCCACGCCCGTCGCCGGAGCCGTCAAGGTCGCCGCCTTTCCATGCTCCGGTAGCGGCGTCCTTTACCGACGGCACTGTGAGCACCCAATGCAGATTCTGGAAGTTCCGGAACAGGTGGAGCTCCTTTTCAAGAGCCGCAACGCCAACCCGGACCTCCTGCTCGGAAGCGTTCGGATCCAGACTTCCCTGGCGATTCACGCGCACGGAAGGCATTTGTCCGATCGGCGTATCAAACGTGGCCGGCTGGCAACCTGCGAGATCTTTCGAGTAGTCGACGCACTGCCCCGCCAGAGGCATAGTCATCGCCCCGAAGATCAGAATGGCCAAACAAATCTTCCGATTGGTTGACATCCGAATGTCTCTCCTTATTTCCACCGTCGCTTCGGGTTTGTAATCCGCATCCTTCCGGGATGTCAATTCTTAAATCGGTACGCGATTCCAATAAGGATCTGCATCAACCACTCCACGCCTCCATTTATCACAGGGGCAGCCGCATAGCGGCGATAGAATGCAGCCCCACGCGCGAGCGTGGGGGATATCGTAAACGCTGATTTACCAGCTCAACTGCCATCCACCTGCCCCACGCTCAGAAGGTGTGAATGAATTGGAAGGCAGGAGGAAGAAACCACAAAAGGCACAAGAAGCACATAAGTTTCTTGCGCCTTTTGTGCTTTTTGTGGTTCCAGTTCCCCTTCCAATGTGACCCGTTGGAATCTCCTGGACGCGGAATCCGAAACCGAGAACCCGGAGTGGTAAAACGTTTTCCCAGATTTCCAGTTCATTTTGCACGATAGCGATCGGCTTGCCGCCGAGCAGGAGAGAGTGGACATCGAATGGCTGAGCGTATAACCCCACCGTTACGAACGAAAAGACGTGGCCGCATGCAAATGTCCTCCGGACCAGTCCTGTTTATGAAGTACAAAAATCGATCGCTTCCAGGCAAAAAACAGGCCAGCAATGAAGTTGGCTGCTGTGCTGCCCGGGTATCGGCGTCACAGGCTCTGGCGTCCCGCCGGATCTTGCGATCCGTGTAGAGGTCCGGCTACGTGGCCCGCAAAAACAATAACGTTCGTCCGAACTCCAGGCGCCGCCCAAACCCACTCTGGCATCGCATAGTTTGAAGAATACGGCAGCTCGCATGGAGAACAATCAAGACAACTGAAAGGAGACTGAAAATGAAAAAAAGAGATTTCCTGGGCCAAGTGACATGATAAAGATATTGCTGCCGGAACAATTATTTTGGGGTCCTATATGGTGCTACCCAAAGGCGTGCACCATTTCGCTGTGGCGAAAGGCGATGTTGTCCAGGTCCATGGCGTGGGTCCGTTCAGAATTTACTGGGTCAAATAAGTAGAGGATCCCCGTCACCGGAGCTCAAAGGTTTGACGCTCGACCTCAAAGGTTTAACGCCCGAGATCAAAGGTTCAACACTCGTTGGTCTTCCGCCGGAGTAGCCGATATCTGCTGTCGCTGCCTGAGAGAGTGTTGCGATCTGCAACGGCTCTCGCCGGCGGCCTCCTTCGTGAAATCGGAGAAGTCACAATCCCGCAGAGCATGCGCCGCAGCCAGCTCTATCGGAACCTCGTCGAGGCGACACTCCGCTTTCTCATCGAGAAGGTCGGCCAGGTCGAAGGCGTTTATCCCGGTGAAGAAAAACTGTCCGAAGACTTCCTCGTGCGCCGCACGGCCGGCAACGGCATCGAGTTGATCGGTATTCTCACTTTTCGAGCTTCTCCCGTCTGGGTGCTGGCGGCGCTCGCGGACGCCTCGGGCGCGGGGAGATACCTGATACGCGAAATCACCGACAGCCTGAAAGACGAAGGCCTGCTCGAGCGCGCGACCGAGTTCACCACGGTGGATCAGATGCTCGATGGACTGGAACGATCGGCGGGCCGGCTCGCGTCAACCATCAACACGCCTCCACTGGATGTGGCCGCGCTACGACAGGAATGGGACAGCATGCGCCGCGATCTTTCGAGGATTCCGCCAAAAAATCTTCCGGCTCTCGACAGTCTTCGCAACGTCTGGGCGAGCATAAAACAGGAGGCTCAGGAACAGAATCGGACAGTCTTCGAAGTTTCTTCGCTGATGGCCATGTCCGCCATCACCTCTCTGCCTCAAAAAGCCAGATGGCTTTCCGCATCCACCCGCCTCGCTGCGACTAAGACGGGCTCGGTGATGGCCGGCGTTCTTCTGGATCACTACCGGACAACGTTAAAGCAGATTCACGAACGCGGCTACCTCCGTTACGCGGTTCAACAGTTCCGTCCTTACTTGTATGCCGCCGTGTCGCAGTTCTCGCCACAACGGCGCTCGCTCACAGAACGGTTGTTTCAAAAGAGAAAACTCTAGCGGCATACAGCCGCGTAATCTTCAAATTGGACGCGCCCGAATTTCGGGTCAGAGTTATCGGCCATCGAGCCTGCAACTTTAGCGATAGAATAGACCCCGAATTGAGCTCCAGTGCACAGCCCGGAACGACAACCTTTCGGATCCCAGTGCTGGCGGTCCTTCTGATCGCTTGTCTGAGTCCCGGAATCCGCGCAGCAGGAAACGACCCGGCGAAGCCCGCGACTCCGCCGCCGAACAAGCTCACCCTGTCCTACTACGATTTCTCATCCGGGAAAGCCGGTGTCGACATCAACCTGCGCCACACGTTCAAGACGAGCACGGCATGGATCGGCGGTTACCGTGAGAACGGCGGGTTCAATCAAGTCCGGGTAGGTTACGAGTACGACTACCACCACAACTGGCTGACCTTCGTGCCGTCGGCGCAGGGAGCGACGCACGGATTCCTTGGCGCTACGCTGTACGGCGAGGCAGGAACCCGGCTCTTCGGCATCGCGGGTATGGGGCGCACAAACCTGCAGCCTTATTGGAACCTGGGCTTCGATCCCAACGACTACTTACAATTGGGTGCGGGATACCGCGACCACGCCGGCAACACAATGTCGGTGTATGCCATCCGGGATAACCGCCTCCACACCGGACAAACCAACACCCACGTGTTCTTCAGACGCCATCTACCGGAGGAGTGGCGCCTGACTCTCGACTTGGTGCACGAGCATGGCAATGGCGACGATGGGCTGGTGGTGAAAGCGTGGGCGATCAGCGGCGATGTCGACTGGCGCCGCTGGTTCGCGCGTGTGGCATGGGACCCGCACGTCAACTACACACCGGACCGGCAGGTCCGCGTTGCGACCGGGCTGAGATTCTAATAAGCGCGGTGTGGATCTTGAACGGCTTCAGTTCAACGGCCTCAAGGAATCCTCGAAAAACGGCATATAGCGGCCGAGGATAATAACGGCGACCACCAGAAATATGGAGGTCGCTGCGAAAAACTTGGCCAGTGCGGGCGCCTCCTCGGTGGCTCCCAGCTGGTCGCATTCGCGGAAAGCGTCGGTGCAGAACAACAGGAGTATGTTCACTCCCGCGAACAGGACACCAAACATCTTCATGTGAAAATCGAAGTTGTATGCGTAGAAGAAGGGCATCCCGACAAAGAAGAGAAACCCGGTGATCATGTTCATGACGAATCCCGCAATTGCCCACGGTACGAATTTAACCAGTGGAGCTAACCGTAATGGTTTGAAAAATCCCAGTATGCGGAGATCAAGCAGTCCAAGTGTGCCGAGAAGGAGCGTCAGACCAAGAAAATGGAGGTCTTCCAATACCGGCCACACCCACCGGGAAGCATCGGTCACCATATGCTGAGTGGACGAGAATAGTGCGGAGCCGATACTCGATACAAACGATGTCGTCTCCTGCCCGGACCGAATCTCCGGATGGCGGATATCACCACCTGTGTTCCCGGTGATCGTCAGGAGGCCCACGGACACGACCGAAAAGAACAGGACGGCGGGCAAGGTATACGATGCCGGACGCGAGACTCGACGATACTGCCACAATCCGAGCCAGGCGAAGGCGCCGGTGATTTCCATGAATATGAACGACATCAACGCCGCGCCCTGGTGCGCATCAACCATGGTTTTGGTGATGGTCTCCTCGCGCCGAATCACCTCGTACGCGGCATTGCCGCTCGTGTACGTCGGAATCGCGAAGAGAGCAATGATCGAGAAAACGCCGAGGCTGGCCTTCTTCAGGTCTTCGCTTTTTGCAATGAGAGCAACAACGAACAGGCCGACCCCAATAAAGGTGCCGATGATCGGCCAATGGTTCAGCAGAAGGTGTAGATGCGCCAGATTCAATAGATTTTGTAAATTCATATATGACCCATCAGACGCAGGACATGACTTCCTGCGGCCCCGATCGATTTCAAATACGGTTCCAGGGAATACAAAAATGCAAAAGAGGCGTTCAGGCCGGCGGATTGCTGCTCGTCAGGAAACATCAGGTAGTTGAACGTGTAGGCCAGGAAGCGGCCGGCCGTCATGGCTCCGATCCAACAGACAAGCGACCACGTCGCAAGGTTCTTGCCTTTGATCATCATGCCTTCGTCACTCAGGCTCGGATCATTGAATATACGCTTGTTGATCCTCAGCATCATCACAAAGGCGACACCGATAAACGTGAGCTTGGCATAAAAGACCGGGTTCGTAAGCGCTTTTGTCGGATAGGCAATGATCAGCAATATCCCTGATACGACCTGTATCCAGAAGCCGACCCACATCAGGGGGTATAACCTTTTGAGCGGCGCCATAGGCATCTCCCGGGCAACGCCAAGAAGTCGCAAATCAATCACGGCACTGGCGCCCACCAGTAATCCCATGCCGATCGCGTGCCATGTAAGAATGAACCAGTATGCGAACACCGATGGTGAGTCACGGATCCACATGCTGAGGGAACTCTCTTCGAGGGTATGTAGAAATAGAGGAACGGCCAAGTTGGTCTCCTTAAGCCCGGGGTTTCTGGTTTCAACTCCATTTACCACGAACACATATAGAGAGGTCGTGCTCACGTGTCAAGCGAAGATCGCGGTTTGGGACAAACTGTAGCGGCGCTCTATGAGCGCCGGCGGTCATAGACCCTGGCTGGCGGTATCGCGACCACTGATTGCCCTCCTGGGAGAAGCTGTGAACGAATTCGCAACGAAGGAGAACTGGAACCACAAAAAGCACAAGAAACTTATGTGCTTCTTGTGCCTTTTGCGGTTTCTTCCTCCGGCATCAACATGCTTGCCTCAAAATGACTGATCACTGATGGCCACTAGCCCGGATTATTCATAAATTCCAGCCGCGGAGCGGCGTGAGAGTGTAGCCCCGGGCGCAAGCCCGGGGTTCTGTGCGGCTAAACGACTCAGCCCCGAAGGGGCGAAAGATTCGAGAGAT
>Ga0137394_10000550_pt1 | contig 26236 bp, 21 predicted proteins | sample czobulk116metaG_FD_108278 | JGI IMG/M metagenome (GOLD analysis project Ga0137394, IMG submission 108278) | Vadose zone soil microbial communities from Angelo Coast Range Reserve, California, USA - czobulk1.16 metaG | ecosystem: Environmental > Terrestrial > Soil > Vadose zone | place: USA...
CCACCGCCGGCCCCCGCCGCCCCCGCCCGCCTCCCGAAGCTCACGTGAGCCGATACACGGCGACCTCAACGGACTTTCCTTTGACAAGTACGGCCGGCAGCTGGACGAGGTCGAACTGGCCGTCGAGGAGGCGGCGCGTCGCCCCGCTCACCAGGATGTCGGAGCCGAGCTCTTTGTTGAGGCCCTGGATTCTCGACGCGAGGTTGACCGGATCCCCGACGAGAGCGTACGAGTGCCGCTCCGAGCTCCCGATGTTCCCGGCGAGCACCGACCCCGTGTGGATCCCGATGCCGTGGCGGAGCGGGACCTTCCCGGCCCGCGCGCGCTCGGCGTTCCACGCCGTCAGGCGTCGGCGCATCTCGAGCGCGGCCCGCACCGCCATCTCCGCGTGCGCGGGGTACGCGACCGGTGCGCCGAACGCCGCCTCGATCTCGTCGCCGATGAACTGCAGCACGAGTCCGCGGTGCTCCCGGATGGCGCGGTCCATCTCCGTGAAGTACGCGTTGAGGTCACGCACCACCTCACGGGGGCTCGTCGCCTCCACCCACGGCGTGAAATCGCGGAGATCCGCGAACAGCACGGTGACCTCCTGCGCTTGGCCCTCGAGCGAGATCCGGCCGGCCAGGATCTCGTCGCGGATCTCGCGGCTCACGTACTTCCCGAACGTCTCCTTCAGGAACTCGCGCTCCTTGAGCCCGTGCACCATGTGATTGAAGCCCTCGGCCGCCGCGCCGATCTCGTCGTTGGTCACGACCGGACAGCGCGTGTCGAGGTTGCCACGCTCGACCTCGCGCATGGCGCTCTGCACTTCGCGGAGCGGGGTCGCCACGCTGGCGGCGACGAAGAGCGCCAGTCCGACCGCCACGAAGATGCCGACGACCGCGATGAAGATGGTCGAGACCAGCAGAGTCTGGACGACCTGGGCGGCGGCGGCCGAATCCATGCCGGGCAGCGACTCGGCACGCCGGTAGGACATCACGCCGAGGACCGCGAGCGGCAGGACGCCCACCAGGAGGAAGATCACCAGGAGCCGTGTCCGCACGCGCAGGCGGAACGCCCCCGGCACGGCGCTCAGGTCGCCCTCGGGAAAGAACTTCGGCAGCTCCTTGCGCCAGAGGTGCTCGGTCACGAAGAAGGTGAGGGCGGTCGTCGCCGTGCCCGCGACGAACGTGATGCCGAAGATCGAGCGGAGCCCGCGCTCCACCGTGAACGTGCCGAGCATGAACGGCCGGATCACGCCGAAGAGCAGGCCGGCGAGCGCCCAGGCGCAGAAGATGATGCCGGCGAGCGCATACGGGAGCAGCAGCGCGCGCCGCCGCGCTTCCACGGACGTCGGCCACCGGCCGGCGACCGGGTTGAGCCCGCGCGTCCAGCGGTCGGCCCAGACCGACACGATCACGGCCAGGAGGCTGAAGCCGACGATGAAGAATCCGATCGCCCCCGAGAGCCCGCCCGCACGCGCGGGCATCATGGAGTCGACGAAGTTGAAGTACGTGAACGACACGAGGGCGCCGATCAAGTTGGCGGGCGTGAGGACCGCCATGTGCAGCCACTTCGTCCACCGCTCGTCGCCGCCGCGCATCGTCCTCCGAGTCTACCGAAGTCGATCGTCGGCAGCCGTGGTAGATTCCGGAGCGCCATGATCGGCGCCTCGCCGCGGCGGAAGGAAGACCAGCGCCTCCTGACGGGCGGCGGACGATTCGTCGACGACCTCACGCGCGAAGGCGTGCTGCACCTCGGCGTCGTGCGGAGCGCCGAGGCCCACGCGCGCCTGACGAAGGTCGCCACGGAGGCCGCGCGCGCCCTGCCCGGCGTGGTCCTGGCCTGGAGCGCCGCGGACCTCGGTGAGATCGCGCCGCTCATGCCGACGGCCTACGGCGGCGGCCAGAAGGGCCGGCCCTGGGCCCAGCCCGTCCTCGCGCGGGAGGTCGTCCGCTGCGTCGGCGAGCCCGTCGCCGTCGTCGTGGCCGAGAGCCGCTCCCAGCTCGCCGACGCCCTCGACGCGGTGACCGTGTCGTACGAGCGGCTGCCGGCCCTGGCGACCGCCGAGGCGGCGCTGGTTTCAACGACGCACCTGCACGAGGGCTGGCCGGACAACATCGCGATCGTGGCGCGGGGTGCCGTCGGCGACGCCGAGCGCGCGCTGGCGACCGCGCACCTCGTCGTCCAGGAGCGGCTGCGGCACCCGCGGCTCAGCGCCGTGCCGATCGAGACGCGCGGCGTGTTCGCGTACCGCGACCGCGCCTCCGGCGCGCTCGTCGTGTCGTCATCGACCCAGAGCCCGTATACGCTGCGCGACGTCGTCGCCGCGGCGCTCGGGCTGCCGGTCGAAGACGTGCGGGTCGTGGTGCCCGACGTCGGCGGCGGCTTCGGCCCGAAAGGACCGATCTATCCCGAAGAGATCCTGGTCGCGGCCGCGGCGCATCGGCTCGGACGGCCGGTCAAATGGGTGGAGAGCCGCCGCGAGAATCTCGCGTGCATGGGCCACGACCGCGAGCAGGCGCACGACGCCCGCATCGGGTTCGCGCGCGACGGCGCCATCGTCGCCGTCGACGCGACGTTCGTCGCCGACGTCGGGGCCTACCCGCTCCAGGGCGACGGGCTCACCGCGAACACGGTCAACCACCTGCCGGGACCGTACCGGGTGCCGCACTACCGCAATGCCGGCACGAGCGTGGTCACCACCAAGGCGTTGAACGCGGCGTACCGTGCGGCCGGGCGTCCCGAGGCGGTGTTCGTGATGGAGCGTCTCATGGACATCGGCGCGCGCCGGCTCGGCCTCGATCCGGCCGAGATCCGCCGGCGCAACTTCGTGCGCCCCGCCGAGATGCCCTACCGCCCGGGGCTGACGTACAAGGACGGCGTGTCGGTCACCTACGACCCGGGCGATTTCCCCGCGGCCTTCGAGCGCGCGCTGGCGCTGCTTCCCTACGACGAGTGGCGACGACGGCAGAAAGCGCGGGCCGGCACCGCGCGCCGCATCGGCGTCGGTCTCGCGTGCTACGCGCAGGGCACGGGGCTCGGCCCGTACGAGGGCGCGACGGTCCGGGTGGACCCGAGCGGCAAGGTCTACGTCTACATCGGCGTGACGGCCCAGGGGCAGGGCCACGCGACGACGCTCGCTCAGATCGCCGCCGCCGAGCTCGGGGCCGCCTGGGACGACGTCCACGTCGCCGCGGGCGACACGGCCCTCTTCCCGTTCGGCATGGGCACAGGCGGCAGCCGCGTCGCCGCCAACTCGGGGCCCGCCGTCGCGCAGACCGCGCGCGCGGTCCGCGAGCGCGCCGCGCGCGTCGCCGCCGAGCTGCTCGAGTGCGCGCCCGAAGACGTGCGCATCGAGCAGAGCCGCGTGCACGTCGTCGGGATGCCGGACCGGACCGTGAGCCTGGGTCGCGTCGCTCACGCCGCGGTGAAGTCGAAGGCGCTCAAGGCGACCGGCGAGCCCGGGCTCCACGCGTGCACCTACTTCTATCCCGACACCGTCACCTGGGCATTCGGCACCCACGCCGCCGCGGTCGAGGTGGACGTGGAGACGTGCGAGATCCGCCTGCTCGCGTACGCGATCGTTCACGATCCGGGACGCGCGATCAATCCCACGATCGTCGAAGGCCAGCTCCAGGGCGGCGCCGCCCAGGGCATCGGCGCCGGGCTCATGGAAGAAGTGGTGTACGACGGCGCCGGCCAGCTCCTGACCGGCAGCCTGATGGACTACGCGATCCCGAAGGCCGACCAGCTTCCCGCGCTCACGGTGGCGCTCGACGAGCATCCGTCGACCATCAACGCGCTCGGCATCAAGGGCGTGGGCGAGAGCGGCGCCATCCCCGGCGCGGCGGCGATCGCGAACGCCGTCGAGGACGCGGTCGCCGATCTCGGCGCGCTCATCCGCGAAGTGCCGGTGACGCCGGCGCGCCTGTTCGCCCTCCTCGCTCGATAGCCACTCTTTATAGCCGCGCCTCGGCCGGCGGGGCCCCAGCCCCGCGACGGCCTGCGGCGCGCACCACCGCCCTCCGGACCAGGCGTCAAATTTCGAGGCGCGCGCGTGCCACCGTGGCAGGGCCAGCGGGGTCCCAGCCGCGGTGAAAGCCGTGAGATTTCAAACATCTTGGTTGGCAGCGCCCTTGCGTACTGGAATCTCGGCGCCATAACGGCCGAAGAGCGTCCACGCAAACATGCTCGGAGGTGCAAAGTTGGCCAGCTTTGGCAAGGATCCAGCCAACAACCAGGAAGCGGCGATCGTCGATTCGCTCATCCGAAAGCTGCGGCCCTTCGATAGCTCGTTCGTGTCGGCGCGGGCATCGACCGTGGGCGCACGACCACTGGCGCGAATGCGACCGATCCGGGCGCCGATGTCCCCGGTGGCCGTCTGGTCCAGCGTGGCCCTGGGCGTCCTCCTCGGGGTCGCGTTGACCCAGTGGCCGTACGCGCGCGCCTGCGGCTGGTGGTTGCTCCTCTACATGACCGCGGTCGGGATCGTCGTCGTGGCCGGCATCTGGGGCGCCCGAATCTCCTGGAGAAGTCGGCTCGGCTTCGCCCACTTCATCGCGCTGTGCACGATCATCTGGGGCCTCGCCCTCACGGCGCACGAGGTCCTGCCGCGCGTCGGGTACGCGAAGGTCCGGGCTGCCTGGCGGTGCCACGACGGCAACGCGGCGGCGCCGAGCGCGACCACGCTCTCGGCCTTGAAGGCACGCGTCGACACCGGCATGACCGGCCTCGGGCGGTAGCGCCCGGCTCTCGCCCCGCCTGGGCGGCGCTCACTCTCGCGTTCTCGGATCGAGAGCGTCGCGCACCGCATCGCCGACGAAGCTCAATCCCACCACGGTCACGAACAACGCCCCACCCGGCCCGAAGACGATCCAGGGCGCCTGCTGGAGGTAGCCGCGGCCGGCGTTGATCATGCTGCCCCAGGAGGCCTGCGGCGGCTGGATGCCGAGCCCCAGGAACGAGAGCGACGCCTCGGCGAGGATGGCGAACGCCACGCTCAACGACGCCTGGACGATGATCGGGTTGATGGCGTTGGGCACCACGTGCCGCCACGCGATCCGCCAACCGGGCGCGCCCAGCGCCCGCGCCGCGTCCACGTAGTCGCGCGCGGTGATGGTGAGCACCTGGCCCCGCATGAGCCGGGCGAACGTCGGCGTGTAGACGACGCCGAGCGCCACGAGCACGCCGGTGAGGCCGGCGCCCAGCACGGCGCCGAGCGCCAGGGCCAGCACCAGCGGGGGAAACGAGAGCACCGCGTCCATCAGCCGCATCACGAGCCCGTCGACGCGCCCGCCGCAGTAGCCGGCCAGGATCCCGAGCAGGCTGCCCGCGAGCACCGCGAGCGCGACCGAGACGAGCCCGGCCACCAGGGAGACGCGGGTGCCCCAGATCACTCTTGAGAGGACATCGCGGCCCACGTTGTCCGTACCCAGGAGGTGGGGCCGGCCCGGCCGGGCCAGGGTGTCGCCGAGGTCCTGGGCGAGCGGATCGTAGGGCGCCAGGAGCGGAGCCGCGAGCGCGACCAGCACCGCCAGCAGCGTGACCGCCGCGCCGAGCGGCGCCAGCCGGGCGCGCGCCGCACGCCGCAGGACCTTCCAGCGCCGCGCGCGGACCGGCTCCGCCGCCGGACGCGGAAGGCCGGCGGCGCCTTCAGCGAGATCGGATCCGGGGATCGATCCAGCCATAGAGGACGTCGACGATCAGGTTGCTCACGATGAACCCGAGGGCGATCAACAGCACGACGCCCTGCACGAGCGGGTAGTCCCGCGCGAAGACCGCGTCGACCACGAGGCGGCCGACGCCGGGCAGCGCGAAGACGTACTCCGTGATCACGGCGCCGCCGATCAGCGTTCCGAGCTGGAGGCCGAGCACGGTGACGACGGGAATCAGCGCGTTCTTGAGGACGTGGCTCCAGATGACCCGCCACTCCGACAGCCCCTTGGCGCGGGCCGTGCGCACGTAGTCCTCGGCCAGGGCTTCGAGCAGGCTCGAGCGCAGCGTGCGCGTGACCACCGCCGCCAGCGCCAGCCCCAGCGTGACGGCCGGCAGCGCCAGCGACCGCAGGCCGTTCCACGGCTCCTCCAGCGGGTCCGTGTACCCGGAGATCGGCAGCCAGCGCAGCGTCACGCCGAAAAAGAAGATGAGGAGCAGGGCGAGCAGGAAGTTCGGCATGCAGATGCCGAACAGCGCGAACGTCGCGCCGGCGCGATCGATCGTCGTGTTGCGGCGGACCGCGGACACGATCCCGACCGGGAAGGCGACGACCAGCGAGATGGCCATCGCGCAGAGCGCCAGCTCGAGGCTCGGCCGGAGGCGGCGGCTCACGTTCTCGATGACGGGCTCGCCGTTGCGGATCGAGCGCCCGAGATCGCCTCTCAGCAGGCGGCCCATCCAGGCCGCGTACTGCTCGTGGAGGGGCCGGTCGAGCCCGAGCTCGCGCCGGAGGTGCTCCTTCACCGTGGCGTCGACCGACTCCGCCATCATGACGTCGATCGGATCGCCCGGCGTCAGGTGGAGCAGCAGGAACACGCCGGCGGTGACGAGGAGCAGCACCGGAACGGTCGCGCCCAGCCGGCGCAGGACGAGACGACCCATCACGCGGCGGGCGCCGGTCCGCGAGACCTTACTGCAGCCACACGTCCTTGAACCGCATCATCCCGTCGGGAATCGGCTCGTAGCCCTGGACCTTCGGGCTGAAGGCCTTGGGCTCGATGGGATGGATGATGAAGACCATCGGCAGCTCGTCCTGGAGGATCTTCGTCAGGTCGCTGAAGAGCTTCTTGCGCTCGGCCTGGCTGGACACCTCGCGGCTCCGGTCGAGCAGGGCGTCGATCTGGGGATTCGAGATGCCCGACCAGTTGAGCGAGGTGCCCTGGGTGGTCTTGTAGAACTGGTAGGTGTTACCGTCCGGGTCCGGACGGCCGCTCCACTGATAGCTGATCATCTCGAAGTTCTTGTTGTTGCCGTCGGAGATCAGCGTGGCGGAGTCGACCAGCTTGATCTTCATGGTGATGGCGGCCTCGCGCAGCTGGGCCTGGATCACCTCGGCCTCCTGGACGTTGATCGGGATGTTGTTGGTCGTCATGGTGAAGGCGAAGCCGCCGGGCTGGCCGCCCTCGGCCAGCTTGGCCTTCGCGCGGGCCAGATCACGCTTGATCGCCGGGATGGTCCTGTCGTACGCCCAGCTCGTGGGTGGAATCGGGCCGTTGGCCGGCACGCCCACGTTCAGCCACACGCCCTTGACGATCTGGTCGAGGTCCAGCGAGTAGGCCACCGCCTGCCTGAGAGCCTTGGTCGCGAAGGGCGGCCGCGCGTGGTTGAGCTGGTACGCGAAGTCGGCCAGCGACGGCACGTCGACCACGACCACGTTGCGGTCGGCCCTGACGGCCGCGACGTCGCGCGGCTGGACGTAGTCCATCACGTCGATCTCGCCGGTCTGGAGGCTCTGCAGCTTGACCGTGTCGTCCGGGATCGGGCGGTAGCGGATCCGGTCGAGATACGGGCCGCCCTGCTTGTTCCAGTAGCTCTCGTTGCGCTTGATCAGGAGATGGGCGTCCCTCACCCACTCGACGAACTCGAAGGGCCCGGTGCCCGCCCCCTTGGCGTTGCGCTCGAGCTCGGAGCCGCGCTCCTGCGCGACTTTGGGCGAGACCATCATGCCCGCGCGATCGGTCAGGGTGGCCAGGAGCGCCGCGTCCGGCCGCTTCAGATTGAGCTTGATCGTGTAGGCGTCGACCACGTCGACCGAGTCGATGCTGGCGACCTCGCCCTTGCGGACGGACTTCGGCTCCGTCTTCATGCGATTGAAGTTGAAGCGGGCGGCCTCGGCGTTGAAGTCGGTTCCGTCGTGAAACTTCACGCCCCGCCGAAGCTTGAAGATGACCGTCCGGGGATCCGGCTGCTGCCAGGACTCGGCCAGGCCGGGCTTGATCCCGAGCTTGACGTCGAGCGTCACCAGCGGCTCGTAGATGTTGTGGTAGACCTGCCGGTCGATCTTGCTGCCCGAGAAGTGCGGGTCCATGGTGGCCGCCTCGATGTAGAAGCCGACCCGGAGCGTGCCGCCCTTCTTGGGCGCGTCCGCGCCGGCCGCCGATCTCGGATCGAAGGACGCCATCGGGACGCCGGAGGCGACCGCGCACAGCAGGAGAAAGTCCCGGCGCGACATCGTGGCCATCGCGTTTCCTCCGAGAGTCGAGAGTTGCCGTGAGGCGCGAACGAGTATACCCTGCCGGCCGTCCACGGAAACGCCGGCACACGGGAGGGCGGACATGAAGCTCGGGATCTGCTTGCCGCACTATGGCCGTCCGATCGAGGTCGGACGGATGCTCGAGGTCGCGCGTCGCGCCGAAGAGCGCGGGCTGGACTCGGTCTGGGTCACGGATCACGTCATCGTGCCCCAGCAGGCCAACGTCATCTACCGCGAGGACATGCTGGACCCGCTGGCGGTCCTGCCGTGGCTCGCCGGGGTGACGAATCGGATCGCGCTGGGCACGAGCGTCGTGATCCTTCCCTATCGCTCCCCGATCCCAGTCGCGAAGCTCTTGGCCAGCGTCGATGTCCTGTCGGGCGGCCGTCTGATCGTGGGCGCGGCGATCGGCTGGCTCGAGGGCGAGTTCGAGGCCCTCGGCGTGCCGTTCAAAGAGCGCGCGAGCCGGAGCGACGAGGCCCTCGAGCTCCTGCGCGCCCTCTGGACGCAGGAGCATCCCAAGATCCAGACGAAGCGGCACCGCGTGCAGGACGTCGTCTTCTCGCCGATGCCGCTGCAGAAGCCGCGTCCGCCGCTCTACGTGGGCGGCAGCAGCGAAGCCGCGTTCCGCCGGGTCGCCCGGCTGGGCGACGGCTGGCACGCGAGCGCGACGAATCACGACGCGTTCCGGCAGGGCGCCGAGACGGTCGGGCGCTTCTGGAAAGAGGCCGGCCGCGAGGGCGCTCCGTTCCTGTCGCTCCGGATTCCGATCCTGATCGACGGCGTCCATCGCCCGGCGGTGGACATGGGCCTCATCCGCGGCCGCCACACCCTCAACGGCTCGGTGAAGCAGATCGCCGACGAGCTGCGCGGCTTCCGGGATCTCGGCTGCGGTCACGTCGCGCTGGAGGTCTCGTACTCGACGTTTCCGGCGATCCTCGAGACCATCGACCTGATCGCCGACACGGTGCGGCCGCGGCTGGCGGACTGAGGGCGACGCGTCGCCTACCGGCCGACGCCGGCCGTCTCGTCGACGTTGGCGTCCTCGCGGAAGTGCGGCATGACCTCCTCGGCGAAGAGCTGCATCATCTCGAGCGTCTGCTCGTGGCTGGGGCCGGTCATCCCCGAGCAGAGAATCCCCGCCTTCAGCTCGTCGGAGAAGACCCGGAGCTTGTCGCGCACGGTGGCCGGGCTGCCGTAGACGAGATAGCCCTCCCGGTCCGCCTCCTCGAATTCGAGCTCGCTCGGCAGCTTGGGCGGGTTCGCCAGCAGGCGTCGGAGCGACGTCTCCGTCATGTAGCCGGGCGGCCGCCAGAAGGGCGGGTGCATGCGAAGGCCCACGTTGAACACCCACATGACGTGCTTGCGCGCGATCTCGCGCGCCTTCGCGTCGGTCTCGGCGACGACGACCGGAACATTGACGGTGAGCTGGTAGCGGCTGGCCGTGTAGCCGTTGCGCTCGCAGGCCTCGCGGTATTCCCCGTAGATCTGGGCGATCCGCTTGATCGGCGTGAAGACCATGAGATACGGGAAGCGGCGCTGGGCCGCCCACTCGACCGTCTCGCTCGAGCCCTGGGAGGGACACCAGACCGGCGGGTGCGGCTTCTGGATCGGCCGGGGCCACGGATTCACGTAGGGATAGCGATAGTGCCGGCCGTCGAAGGGGAACGGGCCTTCCTCGGTCCACGATCGCAAGATGAGCTCCGCCGCCTCGTAGAAGCGCTCCCGCGAATGGGTCGGGTTGACGGCGGTCGAGAAGTACTCCGCGCTGATGCCGCGGACGAACCCCGAGATGATGCGGCCGCCCGAGACGACGTCGAGCATCGCGATCTCCTCGGCGATGCGCAGGGGGTTCTCGCGGAGCGGCAGCCCGTTGCCGAGGATCGCGATCTTCGCCCTGGAAGTCCGGCGCACCAGCATCGCCGCCATCACGTTGGGGCTCGGCATCGTGCCGTAGCAGTTCTGGTGATGCTCGTTGACGCAGAGACCGTCCCAGCCGAGCCGCTCCGCCTGCTCGAGCTGGTCGAGGTACTGATTGTAGAGCGTGTGGCCGACGGCGGGATCGTAGTGGCGGTTCGAGAGCGTCACCCACGACGACGGCGCGTCGTGGTCCATGATGTAGGGCATCAAGTGGAAGTAGTAGAACTTCACCGCACCCCCTCCCGGAGGCGACAGAACTCGCTGACCGCCTCCGCCACCGCGTCGGGCTCCTCGAGGTGCGGCACGTGGCCGGAGGCGTTGAACACGTGCAGGCGCGCCCCCAGGATCTCCCGGGCCCACGTCTCGCCGCACGGTACCAGCGGCGCCAGCCGGTCGTGGGCGCCCCAGCAGAGAAGGGTGGGCGCGGTGATACGCCCGAGCCGGCGACGGAGGAGCGGATCGTAGAGATACGGATTCCAGCTCACTCGCGCGAGGGCGGTCCCCTGACGGTACTGGAGCGCCAGCGTCTCGATCGACTGGTCGGGCGGCGCCAGGGCGAGCGCCGCTATCGGGTTGTGGAAGACGGTCGCCACGATCTCGGGAATGTCCATCCCGAACAGGAACGGATAGATCCAGCCGTCGACCCGGATGCCGACCGGGTCGATCAGCACCAGCGAGGCCAGTCGATGCGACGCCATCGTCGCGATCTCGGCGGCGATCCAGCCCCCGAAGGAGGCGCCGACCAGGTGCGCATGCTCGAGGCCGAGCCGATCGAGCAGATCGAGATAGTGGAAGGCCAGGTCCGAGATGTGCTCGATCCACTCCGCGGCCGGCGAGCCGCCGTGGCCGGGATGGCTCGGGAAGACCACGCTGAAGTCCTCGGCGAGGCGCTCCTGGAACGGAAGCCAGCGGCCGGCGCCGCCGGCGCCGTGCAGGAACAGGAGCGGCGGTCCGGTCCCCGCCTCGAGCATCTGGACCGGGGTCCCGCGGACCGACAGCGCGCGCGGCGTCGGCATCTCAGCCGATGAAGAGCCCGCCGTTGGGCGAGAGCCACTGCCCGGTGAAGAACGAGCTGTCGTCGGCCGCGAGGAAGAGCGCCGTGGCGGCGACCTCCCGCGGGTCGCCGGTGCGCCCGAGCGGCGTGCGGGCGATCACCGCCGCCCGGATGAGCGGCGACATCGGCTCGGTCATCGGCGTGTCGATGTAGCCCGGGCAGATCGCATTCACCCGGATCCCGCGGGAGGCGACGTCCCGCGCCACCGCGCGGGTGAAGGCGAGGATGCCGCCCTTGGCCGCGCTGTAGTGCGGGGCCGCCTCGAGCCCGCCGAGCGCGGCGACGCTCGAGAGGTTGATGATCGCGCCCCGGTTCTGCCGGCTCATCAGCCGGAGCGCCTCGCGCGTGCAGAAGAACGTCCCGTCGAGGTGCACGGCCAGCATCCGTCGCCACGACTCGTCGGAGAGATTCTGGGTGATGTCGAGATGCGTCTGGATGCCCTGGCCGCTCACGGCCTCCATGATCACCGCCTCGGCCTTCCGGCCGATCGCCGCGCGGTCGTCGCCGGGGGCGAAGGCGATGCCGGCGTTGTTCACCAGGATGTCGAGCCCGCCGAGCTCGCGCTCGATCGTCGCGAACATCGCCTTCACCTGGGCGCTGTCGGCGACGTCGGCCTGGATCGCGCGCCCGCCCGCCGGGCCCTTCAGCTCCGACACGGTCTGCTCGGCCGTCTCGAGACGCAGCTCGTTGACGACGACGTGCGCGCCCTCCTCGGCGAAGCGGAGGGCGATCGCGCGACCGAGCCCCGAGCCTCCACCGGTCACCAGCGCGAAGCGATCTTTGAGCTTCATGGGCAACTCACCCTAAGGCCCAAGCCGACACGCGGTCAAGGACTCGCGACGCGGCCCCTTGACGAAGCGGCGTCCGCCGCATAGCGTCGCACGACAGGATGCCCAGCTACTCGCTCGTCTGCTCGTTCATGGCCGAGCGCACGAAGTTCCCGGCGCCGGGCTTCGCGGGCGGCGATGACGGCGGGCCGGGCGACGTGCAGATCAACGGTTGCTCGATCGACAACCGCCGCCAGCACGTGCTCAAGCGCGGCGGTGGCGGCTATGGCCCGGCGGCGCTACGCGATTCCGTTCTCGTCCAGCGTGATCGCGCTCTCGGCTATGCGTAGTTGAACCGCGAACACTCGCGAGTCCCGATGTCACGACTTCTCGGGCTGCTTTTAGCGATGGTGCGGCGCTTCCAGCGCGCTCGAAATGCGCGGCGATCGATGCCTGACACACAAATCGAGCCCACTCAGCCCAGCGGACCCGAGGATCTACCCCCGGTGACCAGAGCTTGATTCGTGGCGCCGGCACAGCTGGCGCTCAAGCCGGCGTCGGTGCCGGTGGTCAGGCCTTCCGGAAGCGGTGAACTCCTTCGGCGTCGACGACGCGTACGGCGCGTCCCTCGTCCTCGAGGAAGCGCAGATGCGCGAGCGCCTCGCCTACGGCGAAGCTCAGTTGGTGGCTATCGAGCTCGCGCCGGAAGAGCACCGGCACCAGCTCCGCCGCGGTGCGGGGCTCGACGAGCGCGTCGAGAGCCTCGTTGAGCCGCGCGGCGTGATGGTCGCGCAGATAGCCGAGACGCGCGTGGAGACCGCGGAACGGTAAGCCGTGCGAGGGCAGCACCAGCGTGTCCGACGCCATCGGCTGAAAGCGGTCGAGCGAGTCGAGATACAGGCGGAGCGGATTGAGCCAGGGCTGCTCGGACCAGACGCTGACGTTGGTCGTGATCTTCGGAAGCACCTGATCGCCGGCGATCAGCACGCGACCGGCCTCGTCCCACAGGCAGGCGTGCTCGGGCGCGTGACCGAGCGCGATCAGCACGCGGAAGGTGCGACTTCCGATGGTGATCGAATCGCCTTCGCGGATGCGCCGAAACTCGGTCGCCACCTCGGGCACGAGGCTCGGATAGTGATTGCCCCGGCGCCCGAGCTGCACGAGCGCCTCGGGACCGCACCCGTGGCGCCGAAAGTGGGCGAGGCGCGGCTCGAAGTCGGCCGCGCTGCCGCTGCGCCACGAGTACTGCGCGTAGAGCCACTCCGCCTGCGTGCACCAGAGCTCGGCCTGCCAGCGCGCCGTGAGCCAGCCCGCGTTCCCCATGTGGTCAGGGTGGAAGTGCGTGACGAGGACGCGCCTCACCGGACGGCCGCCGAGATGCGCGGCGAACACGCGCTCCCACAAGGCGCGCGTGTCGTCGAGACCGACGCCCGTGTCGATGATGGTCCAGCCCGGGCCGTCCTCGAGGAGCCAGAGATTGATGTGGTTGAGCTGGAAGGGCAGCGGCATGCGCAGCCAGCCGATACCGGGAGCGACGGTCACGACGTCGGCCGGCGCGGGCGGAGTGGTCCACGGATGATCGAGGGTCATGCGCTGCAGTGTACCTTGCGTTCCGCGACGGAACCTGATCTTCTAGGCGCCGCCGATCCAGATCACGAGGAGACTACGAGCGCGGCTTGACCCAGGTCTCCGACCACGCCAGGCAGGCGCTCGACGCCTGCCGGTCGCCGCGCGTCTCGGCCCACGGCTGGCCGGTCGCGAAGCGGCCGTTCCATTCCACCTGCGCCGAGCGCGCGGGGAAGAACGTGCTGAACACGCCGATCGGGCGGTTGTTGAAGCCGGGCGGCGCGTTGAGCACGAAGGCCTCGATGCAGTCGTACCAGGTCAGACGGATCCGGTCGGCGCTCGCGACCACCGTCTCGACGGCGGTGGAGCGCGGGTCACCGGCGCGATCGAACTCCGCGGCGATCACGGGCACGCTCGTGTCGGCGAACGCCGGGAAGAGCAGCGTCTCGATCGTGCGCTGGAGCCACCGCGCCACCGCGGGGTTGTCGCTGTAGACGCGCGTCTGACCCGTGGTGAGCTCGCTCTGGGCGAACAGGACGTGCCCCGCGCCGGCCGGGCACCACAGGACGCGCCAGTGGCTGAAGCGATCCGACTGGGTCTTGCCGCCATCGTGGCTCAGGCGGATGAAGGAGTTCTCGCCGGTCATCAGGACGGCGTTGGGATCGACGGGTGGCGTCATGTCGTCTCCTCAGGAAATCCTCAGAGGGCGGCCACCTCGACGCGCGCGTCGTTGTAGCAGGCCCCCTCGGAAATGTCGGCGTGGTCGGCCGGGCAGAGCGCGGAGATGGTCTGGCCGTTGTCGCTGGTCGCCATCCAGGCGCCCTTGAGCGTGCAGACGACGCCGCGCGGGATCACGTCGGTGACGCGGAGCGGCAGCCGGACTTCACCGAGGTCGTTCCACACGCGCACCCGCATGCCGTCGCGCAGGCTCCGCGCTCGCGCGTCGTCGGGGTGCATCTCGAGCGGCGGCGGCCCCTCCGCGACGTGGAGCCCGCCGAACGTCGACGTGATGCGCTGGTCCGAAGCCGGCGAGATCAACGTCAGGGGAAACGACGAGGCGACCGGCCGCCAGCTCGGCAGGCGCGCGCCGTATTTCCCCTCGAGGTACGGCGACGCGAGCTCGACCTTGCCCGAGGCCGTCTTCGGAAAGACGTTCGTGAAGAGGCTCGCGTCCTCGCCGCCCACCGTCATGGCGAGCGCCCGATCGAGCGGGACCGTGCTCGGCCGCTTGCCGCCCAGGCGCGCGTCGCCCGCGTCGAGCGCGTCGTCCATCAGCTCGGCGTCGCTGGCCCGGAACGGAGGGTCGCTGAACCCGAAGCGCGCCGCGAGGCGACGGAAGATCTCGGTGTTGGGCAGCGCCTCGCCCTGCGGCGGGATGACCGGCTCCGCCCGCTGCAGCCAGTGCGTTCCGTACGCCGCGAAGAGGTCGGCGTGCTCGAAGTGGCTGCAGGCCGGCAGCACGACGTCGGCGTAGGCGAGACTGTCGGTCATCACCACGTCCGAGCCGACCACGAAGAGGTCCTCGCGCTCGAGGCCGCGCCGCAGGCGGTTCTGGTCGGGGTGCACGACGACGGGGTTGTGGTTGTAGATGAAGAGGGCCTTGATCGGCGGCGCCAGCGCCGGGTCGTTGAGGTGGCGGCCGACGTCGATGATGTTGAGCGTCCGGGTGCCGGCCGGGACGAGGTCGGGGCGCGCCAGGCGGGCGGGTGTCTTCGGGAACGCGAACGACGCGCCGTTGATCAGTCCGCCCCCCGGCACGCCGAACTTCCCCGCGAGGGCGGGGAGCGCGAAGATCGCGCGAATGCCGCTGCCGCCGTTCCGGTTGCGCTCGAGCCCGTTGCCGACGGTGATGACCGCGGGCGACAGCGTCCGGTACCACTCGGCGAGCCGGCGTACCGTGCCCTCGTCCACGCCGCAGATCCGCGCCGCGTCCGCCAGCGTGTAGCGGCGCGCCAGCGCCATGTAGTCCTCGAAGCCCGTCACATGGCGCGCGATGAACTCGCGGTCGAGTCCGCCCTGGCGCTCGAGCTCGGCCGCCATCGCCCACGCGAGCACGACGTCCGTCCCCGGACGGAGCGCCACGTGGAGATCGGCCTGCTCGGCGATCTTCGTCCGCCGGGTGTCGACGACGGCGAGCTTGCCACCCGCCCGGCGCGCGCGGTTGATGATCGGCACCAAGTGGAGGTTCGACCACGTCACGTTGCTGCCCCAGGCGACGATCAGCTTCGAGTGCTCGGCCTGCTCGGGCCGGATGCCGGGGACCGGACCGAACGTGCCGACCCACGCCTCCGTGCGGATGCCGCCGCAGAGCGGCCGGCGGTCGAGCAGGCTGGCGCCGAGCCGGTGGAAGAACCGGAGGTCCATCGAGCCGCCGGCGAGCATCCCGTGCGGCCCGGCATAGTTGAGCGGCAGGATCGCCTGAGGGCCGTGGGCGGCGATGACGGCGGCGAATCGCTCGTGGACGATGTCGAGCGCCTGGGTCCACGAGATCCTCTCGAAGCGCCCTTCGCCCTTGGCGCCTGTGCGGCGCAGCGGCGTCTTGAGGCGTCCCTCGCCGTGGACGAAGCCGGGATACGCCTCCGGGACCTTGGCGCAGAGGACGCCGGCCGTGTAGGGGTTGGCGCGCGAGCCGCGGATCGCGACGATTCGCTCGTCCTCGACCGTGACGGTGAGGCTGCAGGTGTCGGGACAATCGAGCGGACAGACGCTGGCGTGTTCGGCTCTCATGGCTCTCTCCCGCTCCTCTGTTTACACGTTGTCGGCGACCGGGGGAAGAGCCATTGGCCCCGCGCTGACAAAGCCAATCTTCCGCTACGGCGACGGCGGCGCAGCGGGCAAGATCGCCATGAAATGCGCGAGGTTCTCGATATCCGCATCGGTCAGCGGCTGCGCCGCCTGGGTCATCAGCCCCTCGAGATCACCAGCCGTCTGCGCCTTGTAGGCGCGGAGAAGCTTGAGCAGATATTCGAGGTCCTGACCGGCCACGCGCGGCACCTGGTTCTGGCCGCTGAGGTCCGGACGATGACAGGAGGTGCAGTGATGAAGGGTCGCCAGCTCCTTGCCGGCCTCGGCCTTCGCCGCGTCGACGATCTGCTGCCGGCGCCGCGGGGGCTGCGCGGCGTAGTAGGCGGCGAGGTCGGCCATGTCTGCGTCGCTCAGGCTCGCCGCGAACGGCGACATCACCGGATCCTTGCGCCGCCCGTCTCGAAATTTGATGAGCGCCCAGTGCGTGAACCACGCCGGCTGCCCCGCCAGCGACGGCATGGCCACGAGGGTGGCGTTGCCGTCCGCGCCATGGCAGCGCCCGCACGGTTCCGCCTTGCGTCGACCGGCCTCGAGATCGGCCGTCTGCGCCGACAATCCAGCCGATGCGCCGAGGACGACCACGATGATGACCAACAAAAGGGGGGGCGAGGCGCCCCCCCTTGCTATGACCGTCGCCGGCGCCCGACCCTCAGCGCTGGTAGGTGATGTGGTAGATGGCCCCGTGGTAGTCATCGGAGAGCAGCATCGAGCCGTCGCGCATCCACTCGATGTAGGTCGGCCGGCCCACGACGTTGTTCCCCTCGTGGAATCCTTCGGCGAAGACCTCGTACTTCGGCGGCTGGCCGACCTTGAGCTCGACCATCATCACCCGGTAGCCGAGCTTCTGGGTGCGATTCCAGGAGCCCTTCTGGGCGATGAAGAGCCGATTCTTGTACTCCGGCGGGAACAGGTTGCCCGTGTAGAACCGCGTGCCGACGGGCGCGATGTGAGGCCCGAGCTTCAGCAGCGGCGGCGCGAACTCGCTGCAGGAGCGCCCCTGGCCGAAATCGGGGTCCACGGTGTCGCCCTGATGGCAGTATGGCCAGCCGAAGTGGAGCCCTTTCCGCGGCGCGTGATGGAGCGTGTCGTTGGGAAAGTCGTCGCCCGCCCAGTCGCGACCGTGGTTGGTGAAGTAGAGCTCCTTCGTCACCGGATGGAAGTCCGCGCCGACGCTGTTGCGGACCCCGTGGGCGACGTACTCGAAGCCGGTGCCGTCGAGGTTCACGCGCGAGATGTTGGCGTGGGTGTCGGGCGGCATGCAGATGTTACAGGGAGCGCCCATGTTGAAGTAGAGCTTGCCGTCCGGGCCGAGGGCCAGGAAACGCCAGTTGTGGTGCGCCTCCTTGGGGAACGTATACAGCTCTTTCGGGGCCGGCGGGTTGTCGAGATTGGCCTCGATGTTCTCGTACTTCAGCAGGCGGGGAATGTCCGCGACGTACAGCGCCCCGTCCTTGAACACCACGCCGTTGGGCATGACGAGGCCCTTGGCGATCACCTTCACCTCGCGACGGCCGCCCCGGTCGACCACGGCATAGACATTGCCGGCCACACGGCTGCCGACGAACAGTGTGCCCTTGTCGCCCCAGGCCATCTGTCGAGCGTTGAGGATGCCGTCGGCCCACACGCTGATCTTGAACCCGGGCGGAAGCTTGATCTTGTTCACCTGGATCTGCGCGGCCGGCGTCGGCGTCGGCGGCGCCGCGACCGGCGCGAGCGGCGAGTTGGCCATGTCCGGCGGACGTCCCTGTTGCCAGGCCGGCGGCGGCTGCGGAGGCTGCTGGGCCTCTGCGAGCGGGCCGAGGGCGAGCACGAGGGCCACCGCGGCCACGACCGAGGTCAAGGTGATGCGCAACATTGACGGCCTCCCCTTTATCGACTTCGCGGCCCGGACGATACGTCCCGGGCCGCGGCTTGTCAAGACTGCGTCGCGTGTGTAGCATGCTCCCCTCACGATGCCGCCGAGCCGCCGCGTCCCCCCTGTCCCCTCGTGCTGAGCCTCGCGGCGACCGCGCACCGATGACTCGGCGCCTGCCGGCGCTGCTCATCGGCCTCCTCGCCGTCTCGCCGGCGGCGGCGCAGCAATCCGACGATCCCACACGCCTCGAGCCCGTCGTGGTCACGGTGACCCGCATGGAGCAGAAAGTCGGTGAGGCGCCCGCCAGCGTGACGGTTCTCACGCGCGACGACATCCGCCAGTCGGCGAGCCAGACCGTGGACGACCTCCTCCGGCAGGTGCCGGGCTTCAGCCTGTTCCGGCGCTCGTCGAGCCTCGTCACGCACCCGACGACGCAGGGCGTCTCGCTCCGCGGCATCGGACCGAGCGGCACCAGTCGGGCGCTCGTGCTGGTGGACGGGGTGCCCGCGAACGACGCGTTCGGGGGCTGGGTCTACTGGAGCCGCATCCCGATGCAGAGCATCGAGCAGATCGAAGTCGTCCGGGGCGGCGGCTCGAGCGCCTGGGGCAACTACGCGCTCGGCGGCGTCGTCCAGGTTCTCACGCGCCGGCCGACCGAGCGCGCGGCGTTCTTCGACGCCAGCTATGGCACCAACGACACCATGAACTTCGATCTCCTGCTGCAAGAGGCGCAGGGGCCGTTCCGTATCTCGCTCGAGGGCAACTACTTCAGCACCGGCGGCTACTACGTCGTCAAGCACTCGCGCCGCGGGTCGATCGACATCGAGGCCGACTCGAGCCATTCAACCTTCAACGGCCGGGTCGAGCTGGTGGCCTCGCCCGAGGCGTCACTGTTCGTTTCCGGCACGTACTTCGACGAGGAGCGCAACAACGGCACGCCGCTCCAGTTCAACCGCACCGGCTCGGGCTCCGGGGCGATCGGGGGCCGGCTCGGCACGCCGGACGACGGCGAGTGGCGGCTCCTGCTCTTCGCCGACAATCAGGCGTTCCGGAGCACGTTCTCCAACCAGGCGGCCAACCGGAATTCGGAGACGCTGGCGCTCGATCAGCGGGTGCCGACGACCTCGGCGGGAGGCTGGCTGCAGTGGAGCCGCCGCTTCGGCGCCCACCTCGTCGCCGCCGGCGGCGACTCGCGCTGGGTGACGGGCGAGACCAACGAGCGGGTCTACAACGCGGGCAACTTCGTCCGCAATCGCGACGCCGGGGGCCAGCAGTTCATCGGCGGCGTCTTCGCCCAGGACGTGTACACGCCGCTTCCGGCGTTGGAGCTGGTCGGCGGGGTCCGCGGCGACTACTGGTACAGCTACGACGGAACGCGCCACGACACCCCGCCCGCGGCCGGCGTCCCCGCCGAGCAGACGTTCAACGACATCGACCGCATCATCCCGAGCGGGCGCGTGGCCGCGCTCGTCCACGCGACGCCCACCACCGACCTGCGCGCCTCCGCCTATCAAAGCTTTCGCGTGCCGACCCTCAACGAGCAGTACCGGGTCTTCCGCGTCCGCAACGACGTGACGGTCGCCAACGAGTCGCTCCGGCCCGAGCAGCTCACGGGGGGCGAGCTGGGCCTGCAGCAGCGGTGGGGACCGTTCGAGGGGCGCGTCACCGGCTACTGGAACGACGTGCACGACCTCGTCGCCAACGTGACGCTCGCCTCGCGCCTCCCCGACTGCCCGGCGGGCACGACCTGCCGGCAGCGCCAGAACCTCGACCTCGCGCGCATCCGCGGGTTCGAGACCGAGCTCGAGCTACGCCCCGCTCCGAACTGGCGCTTCCTGGCGAGCTATCTCTTCGCCGATGCCCGCGTGGTGAACGCGCCGCAACAGCCAGGCCTGGAGGGCAAGCGGCTCGCGCAGGTCCCCGAGCACAACGCCACCGCGATCGTGCGCTTCTCGCACCCCGACTGGTTCAACGCCTCGCTGACCGCGCGGTACGTGGGCGACCAGTACGAGGACGACCTCAACACGCTGCCGCTCGGGGGCTACGTCGTCGTGGATGTCGCCGTGTCGCGCGCGATCACCAGGTCGGCCGAGGTCTACGCCGCCGTCGAGAACATCTTCGACCGGACCTACACCACCGGCCGGACCACCGACGGCGTCATCTCGATCGGCGCGCCCCTGCTCGCGCGCGCCGGGGTGCGCCTGCGCTTCTGACGGAGGGGGCCTGCTCAGGAGCGCAGGTCGAGCCCGAGCAGCGCCCCGAGCTCGCGCAGCGCCTGGTCGGGATCGTCCACCTTGATCGTCGCCATCCCGAGCGCGCGCGCCGGCTTGAGGTTGCGCCCGATGTCGTCGAGGAACGCGACGCGCGCCGGCGCCACGCCGAGCTTCTCGCAGACCAGCGCGTAGATCCGCGGATCGGGCTTGCGAAGGCCGACGACCGCGGACTCGATGAAGACGTCGAAGTGCGCACGCACCGAAAGTCCCAGGGGAGTCTTCACGCTCGGCCTGTCGCCCACCCAGTTGTTCGTGAGGGCGCCGACGCCGAGGCCCTCCGCGCGGAGGCGTCGGATCGCCTCGAGCATTTGTGGCCGCGCGACCCCCGCCTCGGCGATCCGGGCCATGAGCTGCCGGCCGTCCACCGGGACACCGCGCGCGCGGCAGTCGGCCTCGAAGGGCGCGTAGAACGCCTCAATCGTGAGCTCGCCCCGCTCGAGCCGCGCCCATGCGCCCTGCTCGCCCGCCGCGACGACCGCGCGGTTGACCGCGTTGGCCTCGATGCCGTGCTCGCGCTCGTACCGCGCGATTGCGTGGAGCGGCGACTCCTGCACGACGCCGCCGATGTCGAAGACCACCGCCGCGATCGCGTTCATGCCAGGGGACGTCCGGCGCTCATCGCCCCGGGGAGTCCGGCGCGGATAGCCGGAGGAGTCTGCGGGGGGTCGCCCACTCAGCGCGGATAGGCCGGGGGAGTCTGAGGGGGGTCGCCCCACTCAGCTTGGAAGATCGCCGATTCACCGCTACGCTACCGCGCCATGGACAACGCACGACCGTTCGCCGGCATCGAGGTCGTCGAGTTCGGCCAGTTCATCGCGGTTCCGTTCTGCGCGCAGGTCCTCGCCGAGGGCGGCGCCCACGTCATCAAGGTGGAGTCGGTCGAGGGCGACCCCGTGCGCCAGCTGGCGCCGCTGGCCCCCGGCGAGACGCGTCACTTCATCTCCCGGAATCGGGGCAAGCACTCGCTGCCGCTCGACCTCCGTCATCCGTCCGCGGCGCGCGTGGTCGAGCGGCTGCTGGCCCGCGCCGACGTCGTGCTCACCAACTTCCGTCCCGGTCTGGCCGCCGAGCTGGGCCTCGATGGGGTGAGCCTCGCGCCGCGCTATCCCCGCCTCGTGGTCGGCAACGTCAGCGCCTTCGGCCGCCGCGGACCCGCCGCGCGGCTGGCGGGCATGGACCTGGTCGTGCAGGCGCGCAGCGGCCTGCTGGCGGCGGGGGGTGGCGTTCACGACGGCGTGCCGACCGGCGGCGAGAACCCGGTCGTGGACTACATGTGCGCGATGACGCTCGCGTTCGGCATCGCCGCGGCGCTGCTGCGCCGGGCCAACACGGGAAGCGGCGGCGAGGTGGACGCGTCGCTCCTGATGTCGGCGCTCCTGATCCAGAACAACCACATGGTACGCATCGAGTCCGCGGACGACGCGGCCCACGCCGCCATCCGCGCCCGGCTCACGGAGCTGCGAGCCACCGGACGGCCGTACGCGGAGCAGGCGGCCCTCACGCCCCAGATCCGGCCGCCCGGCACGGTCAACGTCTACTACCGCACCTACGCGACCCGCGACGCCGCCATCGCCGTCGCGTGCGGGAGCCCGGCGCTCCGACGCGCCTTCATCCGAGCGGTGGGGCTCGCCGACGAGGCCCTCGACCGGCCGATCGCCGACCGGGGGAAAGAGCTCGAGCACTACGCAGCGCTTCGCCGGCGCGTCGAGGCGGCCCTGACCTCGCGGACCACGGCCGAATGGCAGGCAGGCCTCGAGGCGGCGGGCATCCCGGCCGCCGGAGTCAAGCTGCCGATCGAGCTGCTGGATGACGAGCAGCCGCTCGCCAACGGGATGCTCCACGACCTGACCCACCCTGCCCTGGGCCGCGTGCGGGTCCTGGCGCCCCCCGTCTCGATGGACGGCGGCGGGTTCGTCCCGGCGCCGGCGACCGCGCCGTTCGGGTCGGAGACGCGCGCGATACTCGGCGGGCTCGGCTTCGACGACGCGGAGGTGGAGACGCTGCTGGCCGACGGGGTGACGCGCGACCGGCTCGCGCCGCGCGGCTGAGCGCGCGGCGCGCGGGGCCGGCCGTCAGTTCCGCGAGGGATCGCCCGCCGCGGGCTGGAGATCGGTGAGCGCGATGCGCCGCTCGATCCGGGGGTTGCCCAGGTCGATGGTGACCCGGAGCGCCCGGAGACCGTGCACGCCCTGCAGCTCGTCGAGCTCGGCGTCCTCGACCTCCCCGGTGAGGTACCCGAGGGACTGCAAGTAGTCGATGTAGCCGCGGTACTCGTGCGCCTCGGCCGGGTGCGCATAGATGATCGCGATCTTCCCGGGTTGGGTGATGCGCTCGTCGGTGCCCTTGATGACGGCCTTGTCGATCCGCTTCTTGACGATCTCGTACCGGATGTCGTACGCGCCGTCGACGTCGAACCGCTTCTCGTCGAAGCGGAAGCGGATCGACAAGGGCGCGTGCTGGACGAGCACCAGGTGCGTCACCTCGAGCGGGACCGGGAGCTTCTGCTTGAGCCGATGCGCGCGCAGCGCGACGCCGCACGTCACCATGAGCTGCCAGATCCGCAGACTCTTGAGGTAGAGCGGGTCGAAGCGCCCGTCCTCGAGCAGCGAGGCGCCGATGTAGATCTGGTGGTCCACCCCGTCCGTCTTCTGCTTCTCGAAGTAGTGCGGGAACATCGTCTGGGCGGTCTGGTCCTCGAGGTCGAGGTAGGACGAGATCCCGTCGGCGATCCGCGTCACGCTCTCCTCGAACAGGCGACGCCGGTCGTACACCGTCCCGATCCGGGGGTCGAGCGCGGCGCGGTACGCCTCGATCCGCTCGCGCACCCCGGGGCCGAACGTCTGGAGGTGGTCGAACAGCGCCTCGACGTCGGTTCGGAGAAACGCGATGATCGACACCTCGTCGCCCGAGTTGAGGTTCGTCTGGATCTTGGCGGCGTGCTTGTCCACGCGGTAGAGCAACTCGTGGAGCCCGGGCAACGGCCGCGCGTCGTGCGCCCAGCGGACCACGTCCCGGGCGAGCCGGAGCTGCGTCAGCAGATCCGACTGGATCGCCAGGCTCCGTTGCGTCGAGGAGCCGCGGATGTCGGACAGCGCGTAGAGCGGATAGATCCGCTCGAACACGATCGGCTCCATCTCGAGGACCGCGTCGTCGGCGTCCTCGGCCTGGTGCTCGATGCCCTTGAGCACGGCCTTGCGGAAGCGCCACTCCACGACGGGATGGATCGCCGTGCACTTCTCCTTGATGAAGGCCTGGATGCGGGCGTTCAGCTCCTCCATGCTGCGCTGGACGGCCATGGAGAAGAGCGGCAGGATCTGATGAAGCTTCGGCAGGTGCGTCGCGTCCAGGTCGCCCGGCCGCGGCGAGCCGAGCTCGAGGGTACCGATCACGCGGTCCTGGTAGAACAGGGGCGCCACGATGATGTTGCGGAGTCCGAACTCCAAGAGCTCGTCGTCCGCCGGCGTCCGGTTGGGCATTTCGGCCAGGTTCTCGACGATCAGCGGGCTCCCCTGGACCACCGCGCGCTCGTAGACGGACCCGCGGAACTCCTCGACGGTGTGGTGCCGGGAGTCGGCGAAGATGCACGCGTGCTCGCACTCGGCGCCGTAGTTGAGGACGAGCACCTGGTCGCCGTCGAGGGCGGCGAGGCCGAAGCGCAGCTCCGGCCGCCTGAAGAGGGTCCGCAGCTTGTCCTGCAGCGCCCGGAAGCGCGTGTGGGAGACGATCGACTCCTTGTCGATCAGGTCGCGCTCGAGGGAGGACAGCACCTCCTGGTCGGTGACCTCGATGGCCTTGAAGATCGTGAATCCACGGAAGACGAACCGCTCGGGCGGCAAGACCTCGCGGAGGTGGCTGGGATCCAGGAGATCGCGCCGCAGGCGCCGCCGGACGTCGTCGCTCAGCGTCGGCACGGCACCGACCGTCTCGACCTCGACGAACCGCCAGTCGAACTCCATCTTGAAATGGCGGTCGAGCCCGGTGTCGGGGTCGGGCACCGTGAGGATCAGCGGATACTCCACGTCGAGCGAGATCCCGTAGACACGCTCCAGCACGAGCGCATAGGCGAAGAAGAGCCGCATCGCGCTGACCATCGGCGCGTCGAGGTTCACGCGACCGCGCAGCACGCCGTCCTCGGCACGCAGGAGCCGCTCGAAGGGGGGCGTGGCGTAGAAGCTCTTCAGCTGGAACGGGACCAGCACGGCGGAGAACTCCTGCTCGAAGAAGGCCGGCGCAAAGATACCGGCCATGAGCAGATCCACGAGCTTGCGATGGCGCTCGATCACGCCGAGGTCCGTGATCGGGGTCATCAACTCGGGCACCTGCTTGACCTGCTCGCGAACCACCCGCACGAACGTCCCCTTGGCCGAGGTGTCGTCGCCGAACTTCTTTGCCCAGAACGCGAGCAGGGGCACGAGGCTCAGCTCGCTCTTGAAGGGGAAGCCATTCGGGTCGGCATTGAGAGCCGCCTGGAGGTCGGCCGATCGCGGCACCAGGCTGTGGGTCAGACCGAGCATGCCGTCATTGTAGCAAGCCCCGCCAGCCGCGCATCAGATCGAGTGGTGTAGAATCGCGCGAGACCCGAACAGGAGGCGTCGATGGAACACCGCCAGCTCGGTCACAGCTCGCTCTCGGTGCCGGCGCTCGGCCTGGGCTGCATGTCCATGTCGGGGACGTACGGCAAGCACGACGACGCGCAATCCATCGAGGTCGTCCACCGCGCCCTCGACCTGGGCGTCAATTTCCTCGACTCCTCGGACATGTACGGCTTCGGCCACAACGAGGAGCTCCTGGGCCGCGCCGTTCGCGGGCGGCGGGACCAGGTGGTGATGACGACCAAGTTCGGTCAGGTGCGGACGCCGGAAGGCCGCGCGACGGTCAACGGCCGGCCCGACTACGTCGTCCAGGCCTGCGACGCGAGCCTCAAGCGCCTCGGCATCGACGTGATCGACCTCTACTACCAGCATCGCGTCGACCCGACGGTGCCGATCGAGGACACGGTCGGCGCCATGAAACGCCTGGTCGAGCAGGGCAAGGTCCGCTATCTCGGCCTCTGTGAGGCGGCGCCCGCGACCGTCCGGCGCGCGCACCGGATCCATCCGATCAGCGCGCTCCAGAGCGAGTTCTCGCTGCTCTACCGCGTCGAGGCCGAGGCGATGCTCCCCACGCTGCGCGAGCTCGGCATCTCGTTCGTGGCCTACTCGCCGCTCGGGCGCAGCTGGCTCTCCGGGCGCGTCCAGAGCCTCGGCGACATCCCGGCGGACGATCGGCGGCGCGATCACCCGCGCTTCCACGAGTCCAACTTCGCCAAGAACCTCGACCTGGTGCGCCGGATCGAGCCGATCGCGAAGGAGAAGAACTGCACCCCGGCGCAGCTGGCGCTCGCCTGGCTCCTGGCGCAGGGGCCGGACATCGTTCCGATCCCGGGCACGAAACGGAAGGAGCGGCTCGAGGAAAACGTGCGGGCGCTCGCCGTGCGGCTCGACGCCGGCGACGCGGAGCGGATCGCGGGGGTGATCCCGACCGGCGCCGCCGCCGGCACGCGCTACCCCGAGGCGCAGATGAAGGGCGTGCACATCTAGTGTCCCGTCCCAGAGGTCATGTTAAAGACATCGCCGCAGCCGGAGGCGACGGGCGGGCGCGGTAGGAATCGACTGGACCACGCCGCACGCGTTCGCTGCTCCGCTGCGGCTGGGCTCCATCCAGGCGCGTTGCGCCCGCTGCCGCTGAACTGGAACGGATCCCGTCGACCCCTACCACACCCGCCCGTCACCTCCGAGGCTACGTGATCGTTGACGGGACTTCGCGGACGGAACACTCGTCTAACAA
>Ga0137394_10000551_pt1 | contig 26228 bp, 20 predicted proteins | sample czobulk116metaG_FD_108278 | JGI IMG/M metagenome (GOLD analysis project Ga0137394, IMG submission 108278) | Vadose zone soil microbial communities from Angelo Coast Range Reserve, California, USA - czobulk1.16 metaG | ecosystem: Environmental > Terrestrial > Soil > Vadose zone | place: USA...
CCAGTTAACGGTCTGTACGGCAAGCAATCGGGAGGGAGTGCGGGAGGTCAGGGTCGTGACAAACGACAAACGAAGATGAGTAGACGGTGTTGGTCACGTGGTTTGTCGCGCGACTTGGTATAAAGGCTCACTCTCAACCTTGACTTTTTTTTCCTCACTCATTCAAAGGACGCGCGTTATTGTCCCCCTGCGCTGCGATGATTTATCCTTCGCGTAGGAGCCTACAGCATGTCCAAGAAGAAAGCGCGTCCCTAGCTGGAGTATCCTCCTTTCTTTCGAGTGCCGGTGACGGATGGGGTGATGTTCCTTACCAGGGATGATACAACAATGAGCTCTTACCGTACTACTACTGTAATGACTCGGCCACTAGCTTTTCCACAGAATTCAAAGTATTCTATTACACCTGTACCCGATCTAATACGGTTTATCCGCGAGCACAAAGTTTCTTGTACACCCGGGTTTGGGGTTATGAAAGGAATGACAAATATTTAAAAGAGTAAAGAGCGGGATACAAGATTTGTGCGATGCCGTCATCGACTGTTTAGTGAGTCGGATAGACGGTGGGTCTATAGTTACGTCTATAGTTACCACAGCTTACGGTACCGTGACGATGGTTTTTATCGGGCGGTAGCCCGCTGGCCCGGTACGAAGAACCAACTAAAGGCGAGGAGGACACGTAACCCTGTGCCGATGCCCAACGACGCGGGCGAACCAATTGCCTGCAAAATCGCACGACTGCAAAAGCCGCCGACGAAGAGGGCGGTCACGGCGACTATCTTGTGATCGCGCGAGGTCACGCGACGTGCGATGAACAGCTTCGGGTCCGCCATGAGCTCACACCAGACCGTAGTAAGCACGACTTGAATGATCCATCGTTAGCACGCATCCACGCACCGGGAAAGGGGTGTGTGTGTGTGTGAGAGAGATTTGTGCCCACTCACTCGTCGTCGCAAATTGCGCGTTCACGCGCTTGCCCATGATACCCTGCAGGCCCATGCTCGCACTCATGAGGCCCAAACACGCGTACGCGCTCGCGCTGGTCCACGCCAGATCATCGCGACTCGAGGCGACGCTATCCTGCCCACTCTTCCAAAGCGCGATCGCGGCCGCCATGGTGAAGAGCGCTTGGATGAACGTGCCGAGGAATAGCCACAGTCGAGTCTTCGCGCCGATTCGGTCGCCGATGCGGCCGATGAAGGCGCCGAACAGAAAGGTGGTCAGAGAGGTGAGGGCCATTTTATCCCCCAGTTGGAATGAGGTGTTGCGGTGCCCGGGAGAACCCTGGAAGAGGCGCGCGAGAGCGAGAGCGAGCTACATGGTTTCATCGAAGTAAGAGATTTTTTTTGCGATGAACGGACCCTGGGGACGCGCAGGTAAGGAGTTGAGGTAAGAGGGCGTACCTGTAGCGAGTTGCCCGTTTGGAATGCGCACCAAACGAACACCGCGGAGAAAGACACCGCGGAGCTGTGCGATGATATTGAGAGTAAGCAATCAAGATAGAAGGAAGGATACGGGGTTAAACGCGGCGCACATCCACCCTGTCATGAAACAATATGCGGCGAGAGGTATCGTCGATTGTTCCGGGTCGACTGTGGTCATGAGATAACCCTTGAGCCCGCCGCGGCGTGGGACCTCCCATAGTGGACAACGAGACGTCATCGAAGGCATTGAAGTCGCCGGGGAGATCACTGGGGTGGGGAGAGTGGTGGCCTCGGCTGCCTTCCTTGCGGCCGCGGGCGATAAGGAAGATCCGGCGGACATGGTTGCAGCCTACAGTAGCTCGTTTGGCGAAGCGGACAAGGGAACGAGCAGAAGTGCGGGATCGACCGAGACTCGCACCGAGGTGGGGAATGCGAAGGACGGGTCAAAAGTGGGAGGACAACTGGAAGCCGGGGTTTTAAGAGGGACCAAGGCTGAATGCGAAGACCAGGGGGGATGACAAAAAGATAGGAATCATGGTTGGCGGTAACAACATTGCGAAGACCGTAGAGACGTCGCACCTTGGCTTGGCTACAAGTACATTGGCTGCACGGCACGGCAGTCGAGCCGGGGCCGAACAAAGCGCCAGTGTCTTTTATGTGCCAAGGCTAGTGTCGACCAATCGCCGTGCCAGTGAGTTCCCACTCCTCTCTTTCTCCGATCTATCTCCATCCTTTGGTCCCCATGAGTATTCACATACTCTGCGAGTGATAACAGTCACCATGTCGTGTTGGGAGACCAGCTCGGACACTTGCAGACGGACAACATGTCTTCGCAATTCGTGTTCGTCCCGTGGTCGTTGTCCGTAGATTGGGGGCCCCACCTGTGTTGGGGCTTGCACACGTTTCTTGTGCCAAGCCATTTCTCGGTGGGGTAAATACCTCGGTGTTTCTCATAGTCAAGTGTTGCTGTCACTAACCGTACGGAGAAACGAGCGATATATTAAAAACGAACGGACGGTATACAGTAGGCCAGGCCGAGAACACGTATACCACAAGTGAGGTGGGCGACAAAAGCAAGAAATGGTAAATGTCCAGGGTCCAAAGACAGTCATGAACGGGGTCCACAGATTCCGGGGCCAAGAAAAAATAAAATAGAACATGTGGGAAGCGGATATCGTCTCTCTCATGCGCAACTCTTTCACGCGTTTATGAACATCCGGGTCGCTCAGAGCATGCCAATGGCAGCACCGATGGCAGCCAGCACACCGGCAGCAGAGATCTCGAAGGTAGCGAAAGCGCCATTTGACTTGGAGGAGCTTGTTGAGGAGGAGCTGCTACCTGTGCTTGAGCCAGAAGCGGTCCCACTATTCGCGGCGGTAGTCGTCGAAGCATAGGGAGAGCCCAGAGCCTTGATCTCAAAGGGCTGAGAGGTGGCATAAATCTGTCATGTGAGGTGGGGTTATGAACCGTAAAAGAGATAAAAAGTGTGTGTAACACACCTTTGTCTCATCAGCCATATCGGCGAGCATAACAGTATATCCCGTCCCTACAGGAATAGCGCTTACTTGCGCGGCGTTGATCAGTTCTGAGCAGTCGGCATTGGGAATATTTGCGCGAATAGCGCCCGGCCCAGGATAAACAGTGGGGTTGGTGTTGTTTAACCTGCAATCGACGCAACGTGGGTGAGAACATGCCTACAAGAATAAAATGAAAGGAAAAGAAAAGAAAAGAAAAGAAAACAAGACCCACAAGAGCAAATATTGTCCATTTGTAGCACTCGGGGGGTTGTCACGGCAAGTCCACGAAAGAGTGTTCTGGGAATTGGAAACTTGGGAACGTAGTGCATGACGTTAGGTCAGGAGGGGAGAAACGCTTCGACGGGATACTTACCCCACCAATTGTTAGGCCCGGGGCTGGTAATCTGGAAGTCCGCAAGGGCGGAGGCAACAAGGGTAGTGATGACAGCGAAGGACGCAAGCCGAGAGCTGAACATTTTTCAGAGAGATATTTTAAAAAAACGGAGAAGCCACTAAGGGAGGGGTGCAGCCGCGCGGGAAAGGACAGGACGACAACAAGGAACGACAGGAGGTGCGCGTGGGTCTATGAAGAAAAAAGTTGAAGACAAGAAGATTAATTCAACGCAACGGCATCACACGGCATCATCCGCCCGAAGCCTCATTTGGGTCCTTCCCTTGCCCGACTCGGCCTATGAGAGCGATTTCGATACCACTTTTCTTCCTCTTCGCTGGCCAAGAGAATGCCAGCAGCTCTTGGAGTCCCTCCATTGTAAAGGAATAAACGATAAACGGGCACTATGGGAACGGCAGTGCGAGAAGAGCGGCGCAAAGTAACCCGGTTTCTCAACTGGGAATTGCATGTGACGTCACCAGTTTTTCGAGGATCTCTTTCGATCATCACACGATACGATACGATCATCACAACATGCATCGACTCGGCGGTGGAGCAGGCTTGGCCGCTCTTCAGCGCCAGCAAGAATCCCTCAAATCCTTCGACGCCCTCTCCAATCAACTCTCCGCCTCCCAAGTCGAAAACCTCCACGCCCAGCTCGATCAGTTCCGCGCCGCCCTCACCCACTTCGCGACGCACCACCGCGCGGACATACGACGAGATCCGCGCTTCCGTCGCGCCTTTCAGCAGATGTGCGCCTCCATCGGCGTCGACCCGCTCGCCGGACCGCGTCGCGGCGGATGGTGGGAAGAGGCGCTCGGTCTGGGAGATTGGCAGAGCGAGCTCGGCGTGCAGATCGTCGACGTCTGCGTGAGCACACGCGAGCGCAACGGCGGGCTCATCGAGCTTGCGGAGCTCGTGCGCATCCTATGCCGTCTGCGTGGCCTCGATGGAAGAAGCGACGGCGGCGGTGGCGCGATTACTGAGGAGGATGTGGTGCGCAGTATCCAGGCGCTCAAGGTGCTTGGTGCGGGATACGAAGTCCTCGAGTTCGGCAGCGAGGGCGCGGGTCGGAAGATGGTGCGCAGCGTGCCGAAGGAACTCGACGCGGACCAGATGGTCGTGCTCGCCGTTGCGGCGGAACAGAGGGGGAGGGTGGACGAGGAGATGCTGGTTCGGAGGAATGCGTGGACCGTGGACCGTGCTCGCGCCGTGTTGCAAAACATGCTCCTTCGGGACGGGACCTGCTGGTTGGATGAGCAAGATGGTCCCGAAGGTATGGGACGGGCATATTGGATACCCGCCGCCATGCAGTGGGATGACTGATTTGTGTGTATGTATATCATGTTTTTGACCTGACTCACACTCTGATACTCGCTACGTTCAGACACTTTATCATATGGGCGCATGTTCGTGCAATACAGTAGCGACTGTTGTATAATCAGGTGTTCTCAATGATGATGACAAAGCAGATGTCAACCGCCATCCCTTTCACCTCCATGTATGCCTGGGCATAGACTAACGACTATTCCTTCACTCCTGAAACATGCAGCATATACCACCAAATCATTATGGCGATATTATACCCAGCCCTCGTCTCCAGTAGAACTTCAAACCCATTTCCGTCGCGGTGGCCGAAATCTGTCGGAACGATTCCAGAGGCTAGAGAAGACGCACTTGGCAAAGCACAACCTTAGCCAGACTACCACAGATGCTTCACAACCTCTGGCGCCGGTCCTTCCCCCTACTCCTACTCCGCAAGAACGGTCAACCGTAAAGACCTTCCGAGGGTTTGTCATACCAGAAGTTCCCAAAGCCCCCGAGCCAGATGGTGCGTTCACCCAATTCATCGTGATTGACCTTTTTTTTCACATTCTTATAGAATGCTGCATGTCTGGCTGTGCAGTATGCGTGCACAATCTATACCAAGAATCTCTAGACAAATACGATCTCTCGGTGGCGGCAGTACGCGCCTCCCTTACCGCGATGAAAGTACCCGTGGAAGAGTGGCCGGAGACCATTCGTCCCGAATCACAGAGGCGAACGTCTCCTCCACTGTCTAGCGTCAGTTTGGGCGCATTCAAAGAGATGGAACGTGCGCTCAAGGCGCGGCGAGAGGCCCAAGCGCAGAGTTAGTAGCTGGCCCGCTAGCGGCCTTCCGGACTGTTATTTGCTGACGGCACGAGTTGTACACGATACACAGCTATAGATGTACATGTAGACCACCTCGAAAATGCGCCCACCCGGAAACGGAGGATACGTTCGAGTTGGAAGGGGTTAGATTTAGGTGCTTTATACGAGGGTGTGCGATGGATCCTCTTTGGCAATAGATAATTTCGAGAGCCACTGCATGAGGCACGTGACTAGGAGCATGAGGGGACTAAACCGCAGGTCTGAGGAACATTGACCTATCAGCATGGCTTCATCTTCCGATACCGCATTGAAGACCTTCGCATTAACAAATGATATCAAAGAAATATCGCCTCAGGACGAGATTTACAAGTACGACGCAGAGGCAAATAGGCGGCTGATCCGCGAGCAGCCATGGACAAGCGAGTCAGCTCCTGTTCTTGATGTCGCCACCTTCTCCAGCAACAAACTGACGACGTCGCACTAGTCCTCATTACTTCAAGTTATGCAAGATATCTGCAGTTGCTCTGATAAAAATGGTGCACCTTTTGACTGTCCCATCGTTGGTGGACACAACTCATGCTCATCGGATGGGTGTTGGACTTTCAGGTCATACATGCGCGCTCCGGTGTGCCATGGGAGATCATGGGGCTTATGCAGGGGAAGGTCGTCGGTCATTCAATCGTGATCATGGACTCGTTCGCCCTCCCCGTCCAGGGCACCGAGACGCGCGTCAATGCGGCGAACGAGGCGAACGAGTACATGGTCCAATACATTCAAGAGTCAGAGAAAGTACGTCACCTCACTTCGCGCTCAAAATCGTAATAGACGGCGGACTCATGTCCGCGCCGCATGGAATTGCAGGTGGGACGGCTGGAGAATGCGATCGGATGGTACCACTCGCATCCTGGGTATGGCTGTTGGCTCTCTGGCATCGACGTCAACACGCAAATGAACAACCAGAAATTCACCGACCCATTCGCCGCCGTCGTGGTGCGTTTACCACTTCCCCTTGCCCGTCCAGTGCGATTGACCATGGACAGATTGACCCGAATCGTACGATCTCTGCTGGACGAGTGGACATCGGCGCCTTTCGAACTTATCCTGCGGGGTATTCGCCGCCCAATGCTTCGGCGTCTGAATACCAGAATATCCCGCTCAATAAGATCGAAGATTTTGGCGTTCACGCAAATCAATACTACTCGTTGGAGGTGCAGATCTTCAAGTCGAGCCTGGACACAGAACTCCTGAGTCTGTTGTGGAACAAGTACTGGGTCAACACCCTCAGCCAAAGTCCTTTGATCTCTGTAGGGTCCTTCGCCCTTTTCTGTACCGAGACCAAAAGCTCATAGTTTTTAGAATAGGGCATATGCCGCCTCTCAGCTTACTGATCTGCACCAAAAGCTGACAAAGGCGGTAAGTAACGTGCCACAGACGAAGCCAGTGATTCCGCCTCTGCCTCCAGGTGACAAGGGCCTTTCGACGGGCAAAGTGAGGCCGGCCATCTGCTTGACGTTGGGGTATCGGATCTAATGTTTCGCGGTCGTTTTAGAAATCCGATTCGAAGAAAGACGTCGAGAATCAGCTCGCGAAGAATGTAAAGGATAGGTCTGTGATCTTTTCATTACCAGTGCTGTTAGCTGAACATGCCGTGTCCCAGCACCAAGATTGCTATGGAAGCTCAGCATGGGCTCATCGCGCAGGTCATCAAGGATATCCTGTTCTCCGGTCGGCCAGGACAGGCTCCTTCGCAGTCTATTGCGTCCATTGACGAGACAGTGGAAATGGCCATTGGTTAATTGTGTAGATTTTCCTGTAATTGTAACATCACCCCAACATCATCATGTATTTGTGCGACACGCGAAGCTATGAGTGATTACCATGTGTGGACTCAGCCACCCGTGAGGTACTATGACGTGACACAACAAACCCAAATACGCCCACCAAAATCATAGGGCTTCATCGTCGTCCACAGCATTCAAACCTGGTTCTCCGCAAGTTTTCACGGTAAGCATGTTTCTTAGTAGCTGATAGACGTCGTCATCGCATTTCTTGTGTCATCCTTGTCTGTTGATACGCGAAATGCGATGGATGGCATTACTGGGAGAGGATGTCACCAACCCGGTTTTCCCTTGTCAGATGGGCCTCACCGAATATCAAGTCGTCGGCCGCCACCTCCCCACGGAGAATGAGCCCAATCCCAAGATATACCGCATGCGCATCTTTGCACCTAACGAGGTCGTTGCCAAGTCACGATTCTGGTATTTCTTGCGGTACGCCTGATAATGCTGCATGTCCCGATGGGATCGCCGCCCTCACGGACGTTGTAGAAAGTTGAAGAAGGTCAAGAAGGCCAATGGAGAGATCATTGGGGTGAACGTTGTTAGTACCTATCCTGTGTTGTCCCATGCAGCCCTCAAGAGGCAGGCGGACGGGAATGCTGACCACATCACATCGCGATTGCCCTCTTTGCGCGCGTCGTGCTCTGCGATTTCTTTATTTTTAGATTCACGAAAAGAAGCCTTTGAAGGTGAAGAACTTTGGAATATGGCTTCGCTATGATTCGCGCTCTGGCACACACAACATGTACAAGGAGTTCCGCGAGCTTACTCGCGCGAATGCAGTGAAATCCCTTTATCAGGATATGGCGGCTCGCCACCGTGCTCGTTTCCGGTCCATCCATGTTTGTACTCTTTCTTTTCGGGTGGGGGATCTGCCTTTTCAGGCACTGACCATATATATTACTCGTAGATTCTTCGTGTCGTGGAAATTGAAAAGACGGAGGATATCCGGCGGCCGTACATCAAACAGCTCCTCGAGCCCAAGCTTCGCTTCCCGCTCCCTCACCGCGTTGGCAAGGCTCGTTCGACCTTCGTCGCACACCGTCCGACAACGTTCTGAATGTATGTCGGGCTGTGCCAAGGGGTATGTTTGAGTGAACGCTGTTCAGAGCATAGTATTCTGTCATCATTATGGTGCATGCAATATATGGAAAACATGCTCCCAGCGTCTGTACTTAGCATCGGTGTATGATCGCCCGTGCACGACTGTGTGAACATCTGACGGACCTGGGTTCCCTCGCTTTTGAAGTGGCGAGTTGAAGGGCGCGAAAGCGGACGTGAGCTGCGCCGCATTAGCGACTTACCCCAGGAACCTGAATCCGACCGCGGCGCCTTAATGCCAACGCTGTACAACAGCGGTCTCATTCAGCCCCGCATTAAGCGAGCAAGGCGATGCCAGTGACCGGAGGCTTTCCACATAAACCATTTATCGTACTCGCATCATTCATTCGCTACAATACTACTACCATACCGTGACTCTACCCTTTCTTTGCCCCTTGGACTGTCGCGTGGGATTGACGGCAAGCGGTTCTTTATCGCCGCTGTGGTCACTGATTGTTGAATCACATAACTGTCCAGGCCTTCAAGCTTTGAACGTTTGAACATCTCCACAGCCCACAGCCAGTCCTGTCCAGTCCCGCCGCGGCGGCGTCTCGACCAGTTATCAAGACTGGGGTAACCCCTGTCTAGCCAAAGCAAAGTTACGGCTTCTCCGTGCTTTGGTGTGTGCGAGCGAGTCACGTATTATTATTTTAAGAACAAGCTCAGGCTAGAAGCGCGCTCCACTTCCCACATCACAATTACTGACCCGGAATTGAGCGCATCAAATACACACACAATCATTTTCGTTGACGACAAGACCACCCAGCAACCGCTTGCGCTCGGACGCACTTCGATCCTGTCGCAAGCCCCTCCTAAACCGTGAGAATAGCATAAGTGCCGTGGCCGTTGTCAGTTCCATTCGCCAAGCTCCTACCCCCCAGCCCCTCTTACCTGTCCTCACCTTCGAGCCATCCCTACTGCCATCCTTCCAACTGCTGCCACCTCTTCTCTCACAATAACACACGGATTTCATTTCGATTTTCACGCCATGGACAACCACTCCACTTCGCCGCTTCGCAAGGTTTCTCTCCCTACGTTCGCTGGTTCGGTCCCGGTCGAGATCGCGGCGCTGCCCGCGAGCACGCGCACCTCGTTCACCCGCGTGGACAACAATACGCGGCCCGGCACCGCCGCAGGCGATAATAATGACGCGGGCGACGAGACAGTCCTCCCCGACGGCGCACCCGCACAGGTACCACGGCCGGAGGACGAGTCGGAGCAAGTGATGGAGGCCGCGGTTGTCGTTCCGCAGGTACCCCAGACGCTCGTGCAGTTCTTGCTCGTTTCGGGACGTCGGAGGTCGATGGCGTTCGATCCTGAGACGACCGTGGGTCGCGTAAAGGAGCTCGTGTGGAACACTTGGCCGTGTGGTACGCCCACGACCCCTTCTCTTCCTCTTCTCTGTCTTTCCCTTTACCTTTCACGCACATACACGGCCCAGCCCTATCGTTCTCGAAATGGCCCGGGCCGTTCCGGTCACATCACCTTTTCTCTTTCCACCTCTTTATGGAGGGAATTTTGTCATTTTGAATACGGGCGTTCTTCTTTTTCCCCGGATTAACAATCGCGACCAGATTGGCAAGACGAGCGGCCGCCTGCTCCTTCCTTTCTACGCATCCTCTATTTAGGCAAGATTCTCCAGGATGACGATACGCTCGCACGTATGTTTTTCCTGTTTGTTCCCGTGCGTCAAAGGGGCAGATCGTGAATGACCCATTTCTGTCTATCGCGCAGAGCTCAAGTTCCCGTCTTACACCCCTCCGGAACCCGCGACGCCCACCATCGTGCATCTCTCCATACGCGCGTTTGCGCCCCGAGAAGACACCACGCTGAAGAAGAAGCGTCGGATGTCGGGACCTGGGACCTCTGCGAACCAGGATAGGTCGCCAGACGAGTCCGGAGGAGGTTGCTGCTGCGTTATCTGTTAGCGCGAGGCAACGCCGCTCTCTATCTGGCCACTGGGTACGTCTGGGACAGTTTCAGAGACTCCTCCGCGTGCTCATAGGATCATACAGGGCGCCTATCCGTGACTCCATACAGTGCGAGTCTTCGGAAAGACCTGAATGCCACCGCACAACATCCCCGTCCGCTCCCTCGCTAGCTCACAACTCACAACCTGTCAGATTTACACTTATACATATCACACCACTCGCTCTTTCTCCGTGACAACGCATGGACCAATGCTTTCATCGTAACCCAAATACATTACCTGTACAACAACTAATTTTGCACGGTTGTGCCGATTCGCCCTATACCAGCTGCATTTCCCCATGGTTTTCCTCTCATGACGCGCGCATCTCGATCCTTCAAAGTTCTGCTCAGCTTCACGTTCACTGGTCATATCTTCAGCATATGTACTGCTTTTCTTATTGCTCTGTTGTCACGTCTTGGTTATTGGTTTTGTTGTACGAACATCGAAAACTATCTTTGGTATCATCATGACGCTATGCGCCTCATCTTGTATTCTGTTAGCTCGATCCATTGGAACGCGTAGCTCGGAACTAGTAAGCGCGCAGAAAGCAACTTGATACGTCGATTGACATCGTTACTTGTAATGAGCCAGTTGCCAGTGAGTTGTGGAGGACCTTCATGATGAAGGTGACATGTTGATACGTGAACTAACGGATACACGGCTATCGTTATCATTCCGTCCGGACCCGAAGCATCGTCTACGTAAGGTCCGTGTATTAGTATTGGGGCCATGGCCGTGGATTGGAAGGTGAATAGTGGTGTTACGGTAAGTACGTGAGTTATGTTCAGCCCCTCAGATTTCCAGGGTTCAACGCATGTTAATTTTGGCATGGTGTAATGGCGCTCAAAGTGGCAGGTCTTTTTTCCCCCTTAAGGCATGCCATGAAGGCAAGTTGTCTGCGATCAAGCGGGTCGGTGTGGGTTCCGTTGGGGATTTGTAGTGATGATTCCGAGATGCTAATTTTAGATCGAGAGGTTAGCGGCTTCGCGGTGGGGGCCTGTGCTGGTCACACGCATTTAATTACCTGTCACTCTTAGCGAAATCAAAGTGCTTGTGGCCCGGTTCCAAACCGAAAAAAGGCATGGGCGAAGATGCAAAGCCTACAAGCGCGTAATCCGAAATATAGCGCGCATTGGCACACACAAATGAAACACGCACGAGGTTTTGAGCGACCGGACAGGGAGAGTTCCGTTGGACAAGGATCAAACGATTTACGCCAGGGTGGAACGGAGGCTATTGAGCAATCGGATGGTATACTGTAGGAGCGAATCGGAGAATCCGTCCCTGACGGAGGTCATCCTGTCAGCGGCCGCGCGCGTGTAGGCGCGAACTGGACAAAGAATTCCGAGAAGCTCGGTTTGATCGGGCAGGGATGCAGCGAATTCATTGGGCAGCAAGCCCATCAAAGTTCAGGACTGCTCTGTCGCGAATAGAGAAGGGGGCGTAAAGTGCAAGCCGAAACGGGAGCACGCAGAGCGTTGATTGGTTGTCGGATACGCGCAGGCTTTGTGATCATCGCGATCTATGTCATCTGTCGGGGTACTAGACCTGCGGTGGCAAGATGTGGAAGAAACTGAGAGCGAATGGGTGTGGATTGCTCAAGAGGCCAAGGAAATGGGGAATAAAAATAATAATTGGTCGATTTTGGGAGGCGAATTTGGTGCGAGAATCGAAAGGTCAAAGGCGTGTGAAAATTGGGGGATTCGGATGATCGCCCCATAACAGATCCTCTCGCATCGGGCCCAAATAAATACCCCGTCCGAGCATCCCATCCGTTCTCTGCTTTTCCTTCCCTCTTTTTCATAGATCCTTCTTCATCTCCTAGACTTCAGCCATGTCTTCCAAAGGTACTTCCGTCCGTTCCGCACCATCATCGAGCGCATATATTCACGATCGCCACCAAATCTCCCTTCAGCGATCCGTGAATACGACGCGAAATTACTCCTGGCATATTGGCTCGAGCGTGCCCCGGCAGTGGACTCGGCCGCCAAGGTTGTCACCAACTTCACTTACCCCGCGCCCATGGTCGCTCAGGTCTCATGGGACCCTGAAACCAACACCATCACTCCCGACACCCAGCTTCCCGGCTGGGTGTTCTCAACCAAACTCGTAGCGAAGCCTGACCAGCTGATCAAGCGTCGTGGTAAGGCCGGCCTGCTCGCGCTTAACAAACCTTGGGAAGAGGTGAAAGGATGGATCGCTGCCCGTGCGGGAAAGCCCCAACAAGTGAGCCCTCGTCCTCTGCGTATTTCGCGTTTGTATACCAGGGTCCATGTCCTGGATTTGGTTGGGACAAGACCGAGACACCACGAATTGTGTGGTCACGATTTCGGGATCTCGCTTCTAGGCCCGCCTTATCAGAGGCATCTTACCCTTCTGGGCGTTTATATGCAAGGACAACAGTCCCCGCATATTAGAGTTCAGTTCGAGATCAGTGTCAAGCGTGCCGTCTGGCGCGTACCCGCACGTGACGTTCACAACCTTGATCTCCCATTCGTCAGACGTGCCAGAGCTCATGATGAATGATCTATCCACCAGGTCGAGTCAGTGACTGGCACACTCTCCAATTTCATTGTCGAGCCTTTCCTCCCTCACCCACCAAATGCGGAATATTATGTCTGCATCACGTCCCAACGTGAGGGTGACTCTATCCTCTTCACCCACGAAGGTGGTGTTGATATTGGCGATGTCGACGCCAAGGCGCTCAAGTTGGACATTCTCGTTGGCAAGCCTTTCCCTAGTCGCGACAAGATCACTGCTACTCTCCTCAAACACGTTCCTCCTTCCAAGCAGGACACACTAGTTGACTTCCTCTGTCGCCTCTACTCCGTATATGTTGACCTCCACTTCGCTTACCTGGAGATTAACCCTCTGGTCTGCCTTGATGCTGTCGATGGTGGCCAACCCACAATCCACTACCTGGATATGGCAGCTAAACTCGATCAAACCGCGGACTCAATCTGCGGACCCAAGTGGGCCATTGCGCGTGATCTCTCTGTTTACGAGACTGGCTCGGCCCGTGCCGTTACACAATCCAAGAGTATCTCTGCTGACCGTGGACCTCCTATGGTGAGCCTGCATTCAGCACCTAGTGTGATCCAGTAGCCTAAAAGGAAATAACCCCAGGTCTGGCCGGCGCCCTTCGGTCGCGACCTCACAAAAGAGGAGGCCTACATCCAGAAGCTCGACGGTTCAACCGGTGCTTCTCTTAAGCTCACCGTTCTCAACCCCGAGGGTCGGATATGGACAATGGTCGCAGGCGGCGGCGCCTCAGTCGTTTACTCCGATGCCATTGCAGCCCAGGGTTACGCTCATGAGCTTGCAAATTACGGGGAGTACTCTGGCGCTCCTACAGAAGGTCAGACCTATGAGTATGCGAAGACTATTGGTGAGTGCAGGCTTAAATATATCATCGCCCGTGTCTTATATAGTCGCAGTCGACCTAATCACTCGCGGCAAGCCGCATCCCAAGGGCAAGATCTTGATCATCGGTGGTGGGATTGCCAACTTCACCAATGTCGCAGCAACCTTCAAGGGCATCATCCGCGCCCTCCAGGAGTACAAGGCCCCCCTGATCAATCATCAAGTCCGCATCTACGTACGCCGCGGTGGCCCTAACTACCAGGAAGGTTTGAAGGCCATGCGCTTACTTGGAGAGTCGCTTGGTGTCCCGATCAAAGTTTACGGTCCAGAGACGCACATCACTGAGATTGTCCCCCTTGCTCTTGGCGTGAAGCGTGAGGTTACCCCCCCTGCCCACTCAGTTCCCCCCACATCTCCCCCTTCACCTTCACCTTCCAAAGCAGCGGCTCCGTCGGACTCTCATGCGGTTGGCGTCATTCAACCCGATGGCGGTCGATCGCAACCCAACGACCAGATTGTACGGTTCGAGACTAGCGCTGGCCAGAGCCGGCCTACGTACCGCCCCTTCGATTCTACGACTCGATCATTCGTGTACGGTCTCCAGCCACGTGCCATTCAAGGCATGCTCGACTTTGATTACTCTTGTGGACGTCAGACTCCTTCAGTTGCCGCCATGATCTATCCCTTCGGTGGTCACCATATTCAAAAATTCTACTGGGGTACCAAGGAGACCCTCCTTCCCGTGTATACATCCGTGGACGAAGCTGTAAAGAAACATCCCGACGTTGATATTGTGGTCAACTTCGCCTCCTCACGCTCGGTCTATTCCAGTACACTCGAAATCCTCACTTACACCCAGATTAAGGCTATCGCCATCATTGCGGAGGGTGTTCCAGAGCGCCATGCCCGCGAGATTCTCCATACCGCGAAATCCAAGGACGTTCTTATCATCGGTCCCGCCACGGTCGGCGGAATCAAGCCTGGCTGCTTCAAGATCGGAAACTCGGGAGGGATGATGGATAATATAATCGCATCCAAGCTCTACCGCCCAGGCTCGGTCGGTTATGTCTCAAAATCGGGTGGCATGTCAAATGAGCTGAATAACATGCTCTCCTTGTACACCAATGGTACTTATGAGGGCATTGCGATCGGTGGTGATCGCTATCCTGGGTCCACATTCATTGATCACTTGCTACGCTACGAGGAAGACCCTGAATGCAAGTTACTAATCCTTCTTGGTGAGGTTGGTGGCATTGAGGAATACCGCGTCATCGAGGCGGTGAAGGACGGAAGGATCAAAAAGCCTATCATCGCATGGGCCATTGGCACCTGCGCAAAGATGTTCACAACCGAAGTCCAATTCGGACACGCTGGCTCACTTGCGAACTCGGACATGGAAACCGCGGATGCTAAGAATCGTGCCATGCGTGAAGCGGGCTTCATCGTACCGGATACGTTCGAGGACCTACCTCAAGTGCTGAAGAAGACGTATGACGAGCTCGTGGGCAAGGGGGCCATCAAACCGGCACCTGAGCGCGACCCACCTGTCATCCCCATGGACTACAAGTGGGCACAGGAGCTCGGTCTCATCCGTAAACCGGCCGCATTTATCTCAACTATTTCGGATGAACGTGGTCAAGAACTTCTCTACGCTGGCATGCGGATCTCGGACGTATTCAAGGAGGACATTGGTCTCGGCGGTGTCGTTAGTCTGCTCTGGTTCAAACGCCGCCTTCCGCAATGGGCAGCCAAGTTCATCGAGATGGTGCTCATGCTGACGGCTGACCACGGCCCAGCTGTTTCTGGGTAAGGCGAGCTTGATCCTGTTTTTCTGCCGATAATAACACGCTCCACAGCGCTATGAATACGATTATTGCGACACGCGCGGGCAAGGATCTCATCTCTTCCCTCGCGTCCGGCCTCCTTACCATCGGTAGTCGTTTCGGTGGCGCTCTCGACGAAGCTGCTTTCATGTTCACAGGTGCCCGAGACACCGGTCTCACGCCCCGCGAGTTTGTCGACCAGTCGAGGAAGGCGAACAAACTGAGTGCGTTTGTCTACAGTGTGGATATTCTATCCGTGAACTGATGGAATATCGTAGTTTCTGGTATCGGTCACAAAATCAAGAGCGTCAACAACCCCGACCTGCGCGTCGAGCTTGTGAAGGAGTATGTGCGAAAGAACTTCCCTAGCCACTCACTGCTCGACTATGCTCTTGCGGTTGAAAAGGTGACGACGTCAAAGAAGGACACGCTTATCCTCAACGTCGATGGATGCATCGCAGTTTGCTTTGTCGATCTGTTGCGTGACTCGGGCGCGTTTACCCGTGAAGAGGCGGACGAGTACATCAAGATTGGAACCCTCAATGGCCTCTTTGTCCTCGGCCGTTCAATCGGCTTCATCGGCCACCACCTTGACCAGAAGCGCCTCCGCGCGCCACTCTACCGCCACCCTACCGACGATATCTTCATCAACATGGCCGACATGTCGCAGCCGCGGGTGTTGGGTCGTATCTGAGCTTTAGGAAAGACTGAGAAGCTTGTGACGTTGTAATGGTAGACCTAAATCGGACTCACCAGCAGGAGAACTTACGGTCTCACGACACTTGTTACCATAATAGCGCAATACGATGTTTTGACGCCTGTTTCATGAACTATCTCTTACTCTTTTAATTCTATTCATGCTCTTTGTTCCATTGGCTAAATTATTAGGTGTAATACCATCCATCCTCGGTGAGTATTGTACTTTATACAACTGACTAATCATCTAGACCGTGAGTAGCCCCGGCAAGGGTATTGGGGTATGTTACCGCTACAAATGGGTAGATTTACAACAAAATGGCGAATGACGCGGCACGCTGCGGAATATGAAGTGGCGACGATGCTACATCAGGCTATCCGTCATCATCGATGTAAGTGCCGAGTTCAATTCGCGAGGTCAGGATAGCGGCTGTCATCGCCTTGGGGTAAGAATCTGAACCTGATCCCGCATCATCGGGTGTCACAGCCTCGTATAGGTTTAGAACGAGACGTGAACACAAGGCCGCCGCGATGCTGGTACGAGGCCCGTCAGTAGATGTCTTCGACATTGGACATTTGGAGATAGCATGCTACGTACCAGCTGGCCGGCGTTGAGAATATGCCCCTGGATAAAGGCTGAGGAAAAACCAATCAGTTTGAGGTCATCGGGTGGATGCGAGCCGGCACTAGTCCTCACTTACGTCGGCGACCTGAGATAGAGAAAAAGGACAGTTAGAGAAGGGTATCGGCTAGGGGAAGGGGCGTACGTAGTAGGTGAGGATGTTTGCAAGATTGGCGAGGGCCATGACGCTGCCAATGGAGATCAGGGTGACTGGGCAACCTCCATTCGTAGGTCAAGCTGTACTTACGCGAAATAAAGTGCGCCTAGTAGACGGGTTTGTGAATGAGATGCCCAATCAATGCATGTGGTTTGGTTTTGCTTACCGTCGCGTAGAAAAACGTCCAGAAGTCCCTCCCGGGCGGAGCTATTCGTCACGTTGTGGATTTTGCGCAGTTTGAGGGTCCTCGTGACCGTAAGCACGAAGATCAATGTGTCGAATAGAGCCGACGACTCCCATGCGATGGCAAGGCCTGTGGAATGCCCCGGTTCAATTTTGAAGAATTAGAACCGGATCACGAAGGGTGAACGTACGGATGGCGCTAGTTTGGGATCAGAGGTGTGTGAGCGAGAGGAACCAGTTTAAGCGCGGTATCACGGCAATGAAGAACGTACGATGTCGTTGACATGAAATAATAACAGCCAGATACACCACGTACGTATTCGTTACGTATACCGATCAAGGCCCACTTTTCACGCACGAACGGCTGGATTTGAGCAATTTACATGAGGGCAAGGGACGGGGGGGCTCACGCAGGTAACACCGACCAGCACGATGCCAAATGCCAGGACCCCAAAAATTACGGTACGAGAATTATGATACAGTGCGACGATGCGTATGAGAAGGGTTGCTGGAAAGATGCCGAGTGATCAGCTACCCTTAAAGGATCTCTGGGGACACAATGCAAGGACGCACCGGCGATGGCTACTTGATTCAGGAATATAAGAGCCTCGTGGATATGAATGATAGTATTACAACTATAGACGGCCAAAGTCTCAGTTTCATGCCGAACGACCGTCGTAACATAGAACAGACCTCTGAGGGAACGAATTCAGATTGATGCATGAATACTAGCGTAATCGCGAGTCCTGACTTACCCCCTCCGAATGGCCGATGTTCGAGAAAATAAGTATAGAGGATATGATCTTCGCGGCAAAGGCGATATAGCGATTTGAGTAAAACAAGAATGTATTCCATGAGATGGGTTGGGGCCATATGTGCGATACTTCGGCAGAGAAGGTCAAGATGTAGTCATAGTAAAGGATTGCTGCAAGTTGCGGAAATTCTTTCATCAACGAACGAGAGAGACCGCATGGAACCCGCCGACTCACCGAGTCCAGCAAACTGTAAATAGATATGTGTATTGCTGTAGGAGGCTCCTGTCAGCGTGCCGTGCCCTGGCCACTTTGAAGTGTATCACGAGAGCGATTCGTACATGGTATTCAAGTCCGAGGCTCCGATGTCCATCGAATGGGGAGAAGCTTTTAAAGAATGTACGTTTGACGGTCACTGACCGTAAGCAGCGAGCATGTAGAGGGGGAGAGGGGATATGGCAAACAGCCATGTGTCGAGACCCATATTTTGTATGTGTTGACAGCGTCAGTCGGAAGTAACCTGAAGGCACATGTTTCGAATCAGTAGTGGCGCATAGCTTTCGTAAGACCCTGTCAGCTCTGCGTGATTATTTCGACAGAAGATCTTTTGATGGTAGAAAATAGAATTTTCACAGGTGAAACCAGAGATCTGTCACGCGTGAGGGCGTGTTGGTTTGAGAGGGGAGGGGTGACTTTCTGCCGAGAGTTCCAAATTGGCATTGGCAACGAGTCGCGACTCGGATCAGGCAGGCGATTGCTAGGTTACAGTCACGGTGTTGCCAATGCTTGAGAACCCCATCAGCCTTTGGTCTTCACCCATCAGTCGGCCCCATGTGATCTCGTCGAGAGGGAGACCGTGGCCGTGCAAAACGGCTCGATAAGGCTCACGGGCGCTTCCCACCCTCCGATATCAGACTACGGGATGGTGATGCCGCCGGTGCCAGTGCCGGTGCCAGCGTCAGTAGGGAGACCGCTCGCTGATCAGTACCAAGATTACCACCACGGCCAAATGATAGGATGCGAGAGCAGTTGCAGAAGTTCAGATGCGTAGCCAATAGCGAGGCACATGGAAGGTCGAGAAGGTCGACGAAATGGGTAGTTTCTGGGAAGTGGGGTACTCGCACGCGCCGAGGGCAGCGTCGGAAACTACCCAATGAAGTTTAGCTGCGGCCATGCCCGCGCGCGTGGGCCCAAGAGAAGTCCTGTCAAAGGTGGAACGCAACGAAAATGGATGAAAGGGACGTGAGTATTTGGTTCTGAATGAAGGAACGTTCTTCGGTGGTGGGATGATCATGATGGGTACGGCGCATGTACAGGTCCGACTTACCCATGCCCGCCGCGACCTGCCGTAAATGCATGCCGCCCGAGCATGCAATGGAGACCCTCTCCTCATGAAATGCCCAGTCTGATGGAAAAGAACGAAACTCGCCCCGCATCACCTGCCATTGGCTCGGTGGACGTCCCGTCCGTGTCATTCCATGATTCCTGAGCCGTTGCCATGTTCTGTTGGTTCATGATATCGATCGGTGAGACGATCACAATTTTTTGTTTCCCGTTTATCTGCATTTAGATACATCGTGTAGACCTCACTCACTTTTGATGGAAATTGGCACAACAAACGCTGGCGCCTGCCGTGCGCAACTTGATAGGGAGATTGATCGAGCAGTTGTCATCTGTTCTCTCACCGCACGGGCTGCCCCTGCACGCAGCTCCACGGGTGGTCCAGAACTCGCTGCCGTTGGACGAGTCCAGACAAGGAGAGGACCAAATGGGGCGAAGATTATCTCTCCGATCCGGTAAATGCCGAGGGTGCTTATATGCCCCTGCTCCTCACGAGCGACCACACCATCTCTTGATCCCGGTCATCAAAGTCCCAAGTAACCATGGCCAACGTCTACGTATGTGTTCCGTTCCTGTGCGACGACAGCTTCTCAGAACTGCTCATTTTATTCTTATGTTTGTCTTTTCGATTCATCTCCTGTAGTTCGACATCACCATCGACGGTGCCCCTGCTGGCCGAATCATTTTCCAGCTGTTCGATAACGAGGTCCCCAAAACTGCAAGAAACTTCCGGGAGCTTGCCACTGGCCAAAATGGCTTCGGCTACGCAGGTTCCGGTTTCCACCGTGTGATCCCGCAGTTCATGCTTCAAGGCGGTGATTTCACCAGGCACAATGGCACCGGTGGCAAGTCCATCTACGGCGAGAAATTCCCTGGTGGGTATTCTCAATGCATTGCCCTGGAAGGCAGCGATGTATTCTCTCTTCCCTAGATGAGAACTTTACCTTGAGCCACGAAGAGGTTGGCCTTCTGTCCATGGCCAACGCTGGCCCGAATACGAACGGATCCCAGTTCTTTATCACCACCACGAAGACTTCCTGGCTCGACGGCAAGCACGTCGTTTTCGGTAGGTTCTCAAATTTGATGCTTTGATTGGATCAGTACATTTGACTGTTTGCTCTTAGGTAGAGTTATTCACGGTTATGAAGAGATCGTCAAGAAGGTCGAGCGCTTGGGCACTCAAAGCGGTACGCCCAGAGCGAAGGTTTTGATTGCACAAAGTGGCACTATCTAGAAAAACTCGACCGCATTTTCTTTTTTGTTCTGTGTTGTGTATGAGTTAGGCGGAAGAATCAAGAAGTCAGTTGCTACTGTACCTGGATATGCCCTCTCTGTTAGCGGTGTAAATGTCCGTGCGCGAGTGGTGTTATTAATTGCGTTGATATCGTATCATCTTATCGATGGTATCACGTCAAGGGCGCGTGGAGCAACCAAAATAAATGTGAGAATGATCCATCGTCAGGGGGGAACGTTTACAAACAACAATCGAGTGCGTTACAATCCTATCGCCTTGAAGAGCGAGCTGAGTACTCCTGGACCCTTCGTGCCAATCACATCTTCATCATCGTATGATACCTTCACGGACCCGTTCTTGGACGAGCCTATGACCCCATCCACTTCCTCGCCATCTTCACCTGTGCCAGTGTGCCATTTCCCACTGCTAGGTCGCTCGCCGACGAAGTAACTGTGAGTCCCATTGAGGGTGGACAGCGTCGCAGCGCGGGTAGCGAGCGCGGATGAGAGGGCCACTCGACCGTTGTCCGTATGAAGCATCATTTGCCCGCGGAAGGAGCGTGGAATCGCGATGGAGACCGCCCCATTTTGCGACTTGACTTCGATGCTGAGGTACGGGCGAGGCTCGACCGTCGACGGGTGGAAGTGCTGCCAACGAAAAACAACACAAGACACACCAAGAATCAGATAAGGGACGGTTTGGCGACTTAAGAAAGGTTTCTTCGTACCACTTGAGCTTTGACAGAACCGTTGTGACTATGAAAGTGAAGGTGCACGCGTTCGCGCGCGGGCTTCTTGGGGCCTCCTTGCGCCGCGCCGGAGCCATCCTCGGAATTTGGGCGGAGCACCCATACCTCTCCTGAGACGGAGCCATTGTGCGAGTCCAACGTCAAGTGCCGGATGTCCTCGTCCTGGGAGGGTACCGGCAGGGCGGAGGCCGGTGGTCGAGGGAGGCTCAAATCGAGGAGGATCTTTCGCTTCACGGAGTTGTTCTTCTCCTTTACATGGAGGTAGTTCGCCGGGGCAAGCTCTGGAGGGAGTTTCAGAGACTCCGTGGGTATCGAGGATGAACCTTGAGCTTGAAAAGGAAGGGAGTTATATGGGGGAGGGCTCTGATGAGAAGTTAGTTTGATAGGACGTCGTCAAGTGTGCGGGGTTTGGGTCCTGACCTGGTCCTGGTCCGGAGAGGGTACCTCTTCGTCGCGGTGGGTCGACAATTTGGGGGAGGGTTTTTCTTCAGATTCTGGGAAGATCATGGTGGGGGTGGGAGTACAGGAAGGGAGTTAGTTAACCCTCGGTAAAAATAATAGGTCAGGAAGAGCCCATGGCTGCTGCGAACCGTCTTTGCGTCTCCGGATCCGTCGATAGCGCAGCAGGCACAGTGGCACCTCCGCAGCACAGGCTAGCAGTTGTGCCCTGTCCTCGGCACCTCAACAAAAGACCCTTGGACCTGGCTCCGGGAACCGCACCAGTCCATAACTTATCTTCATTTTACCGCAGTGCTACGCTGGCCGTCACGGTCCTTCGGGTTTCTATCGCTTGGACACTGGTACTTGGCGCACGGTATGAGGTCATGGAGTCCGTGATGAAACTTTACCCCGGTACTCCAGTGCTTTCACAAGCGGCGTATGAAACTACCAAGCCGCCATCCAACGGCGGAAGCAGGTTCCGCAGACCGTGCACGCGTCCGGCGATCCCCAGCCTCGACCACACCCATCTGACGTCGCCCTTCCCTTCGACATCCGCGCTAGCTGGCTCCGAGTCCGCGATGGACGAAGCGGTGGTCAACATCCGTGAGATAATACCACCCTCTTCCGCGCTGCGCGTAACCACAATCATGGCATCTGCCAGCGGCTGACGTTGCCTCTTTTCTTGTTCTGCGGGCTTAGAGCAACACTCCAGACGTGCCCCCCTGCGGAACCCGCAGCTGCTGCGTTCGTCGAATAAATACCTCGGCAACACCTCCAAACGTATTAACCTCAAAAGACGTCGCCCGGGGCGCGGGCCACGCGGCACCCTCGTGGCGGCGTAACCAACCGAGGGCTGCGACAAAAGTACAGAGACGACAGATCCAAGCCTCCAGCAGCTTGTCCACGAAAAACCCGAAAGACCAAAGGAATAATCAGTGGAGAACGTTCACGATTTTCATTTACCATTTTAAGTTTGACATGCGGTATTTGTATGTATCTGGTGACGATGCATGCAAACGACGAGTGTCCTTAGGAATTTTTTGACGCATGGAACGTGTGGACACAGACTCATGGATGGAAAGGCCCTCGAGCCCTGGATCGATCTGGCAAGCGGGCCAGACGGGCGATCCAGCGTTTAAGCTTCCGGGGGACAGGCGATCTTGCTCGAGATGTTGCTAGATGCGGCTCCAGAAGGAAGGCGTAAGTGTTAACCTGAGTTTTCCGATACCATGGGGAGAGGTATAAAATGGTTCCCCGTAATCTAAGGTCACTTTCCCAGGATCTGACCAGATAGACAGAAGAACTGTTCGTGCGGGCCAACCTGTAGAACCCCTCAATCGGCATCGTTTCCCCAATCGTCCACTGGGACCCGGGAGTATCAAGACGGTGAAGCACGGGCACGGCGTTCAACCAATTGTTATTGTCTGCGTGGCGCCAACTGTCAATGGAACGTTCTGCAGAGTAGACCCACGCGCGTGCGAACCAAACGCCCCTTTGCGTATTATCAAGACGAATGCTCCCGAAGGACAAGTGATATTTGGTCAACCAACTCGGAAGACAGGGGTGGCGTATCAAGTAGGAGTCTGCAGGTCTGATAAACTAACTCCCTCCGAGTCCTTCACTGGCAGGTGGCGTACTACCCTTGTCTCTGGCAGCTCACCTCGAGGCGGCGGTGGCGCTCGAGCTAATCACTCGGAAGCTTTAGGGCGCCCGCCGCCGATGAAGGGATGATTGGAACAACAGTGCTTGTGGTCATACTTGTCGTGCTGGGCAAGAAGCATGCCGGACTGGTCCAATGACTGAGTAACGTTAACGTCACGTCGATTTAGTGTCGACTCAGTGCGTAGCTACCTTCACAAAAGTCTTCGGAACATGAAAAATGACCGATTTCGACCTTTCGCCATTGTTTCTCACTCGTGCCTTGACAGGTTGAATGAACAAGTTACGTATCCCAACTGAAATAGTATTCAAGTTCTCTGTCGATGACCACCGGACTGGCGCTGCCGAAGTCCTGCTGGGCTGGTCGTTGTTCATCCCACTTGCCTCCCTTCCGTATTCGAAGTATTCTACTGATTGGAACACAAACTATTCACCGATGAATAAATATGTTATACATTAATTGAGTTTAGCTTGGGAATATCTGAAGTGTCGCATACTTATATGGCTACCAGTGATGTAGAGGTGCTTTATCTGGGGTCCCTAGAGCGTAGACAAAGGTCCGGTGACCAAGCGCTGAGCTATCTAATCTTCTTTATCTTTATCCGGAAGTCAGACGGTTTGCCGATGGGCGTGAGCGGTGTTTAAATATGATGTCACAACTCCTCGTGTCTGCCCTTGGCAGGGACCTCTTGCATGTGAGCGTGACTTCACCGGAAATAGGTCAATGCAGACGAAATCATTCACACTAGATATCGCAAGAACCTACGGGGTGCCATCTGGGTCGTCACGCATGGGATGTATGACGAAATGCGTGACATTTACGTGACCGCGTGTCCCTCACTCGTCCACACGTGGTCTAGTGGACACCGGTCAGATCTTAAGCGGGGGGATGTGACGGTCTTGTTGGCTGTCAACCATGCCTAAAGCGTCGCCGCATCATCCCGAGTTCGTCTCCGAGTTGCCAATCTGTCCACAGGGGTCCAGGGAATGAGCCCAATGAGGAGACCTACTTATACTAGTAGGCACGCATGGCCGGGCGCTGTCCTCGGGGTCAGGCATATAAGGAACACGGATTGGGCGCAACCCGTCCTGAGGCTTCTGTCCGTGTCTTCCACCCGCTCTCACGCCGCTCATCCCAACATGCCACCAGCGTCGCCGACCACCAAACCCCAGCGCGAGCGCCGTCAACCGATCAGCTCCCAACCTCGAGTGCGTTAACCTATTTATCACGTGCATTTTTGATTTTGATGGGTTTCCCCTCCTTTGAGTCAAGGCGATTGCACCGATGAGACCAAGGGGGAACAGGAATGCGCTAAATCGCGAGACCGGGGAGGATGGGTTGCGTGAATGGAGCTTTGGCATGTACGACTGCCTCGACACGCGTCGCCTTTGTAACGAAATCTACCCGATTAGCTCATCGCTCCTGTATGCTCTAACTCGATCTCCCTTTTTTCTTTCTTTTGTTACAGGTTGCTGGGCCACGTTTTGTCCTTGCGTCGTATACGGCCAGAACAGGCAGCGTTTACTCTCTCTGCACCAACGTAGCGCTCCTCTCCAGGGTGGAGGTGAAAGATGCAACCAGGACTGTCGGCTTTATTGTTGCATGGCCATCCCTTGCTTCTTTTGGGTCTTTCAGGTATGTTGTGAATATTAGACGAGTGAGCTGCGCGCTGAATCCCGCGGCGCTCAGATGGGGAGTCGGTCTGATATCCGGAATCACTATGACATCCGTGGGGAGAGTATCAAAGATTGTCTCAACTCGTTATGTTGTCGCTCGTGCGCGCTCACGCAGGAAAGCCGGGAGATTGAGCTGGAGGAGAAGAGTTTCGCCGAGTCGTGAGGCTTATCAGTTACGTCCCAGAACTACATTGGATAATCTACCGATTGTATCGCCCGTTCCCTTATTTGCTGTACAGTACGATAATACCAACGCTTCGAGTCACCCGCCTCACAGTTCAGTTCTAGTTGATGGCCGTTGGACAAACTTGGAGGCGAACTGCCTTCTACCTATCGTCTCGGACTCACAGCGTTCTCTTTCGGGGGTCACGTCAAGGACGGGCGTAGATTGGATCTAGGCGCATCTAGACGCGCTGATGTTCCCACGACACACACGGACAGATTTGACGCGCGCGACACCTTCAAGTTCAACCTTCACGCTTGCCTGGGGTAATGATGCCAGCGACGTACTAGCCCCTGATGTGTTGGAGCCAGGGTGAATATACAGCACTCCTTACACTGTGGCCTTGGAAGAGCAATATAATGGGACGATATCAAGGAGTCATTTACAGTACGCGATCGCCACCGCCGCATGCAGTGTCAGTCGGGCCGTGTCTCCGATCCACTTTTATTGACTGAGATCACCGATCCTTGATATAGCTCGATACTTCGAAACCTTGGACATATCTGTCCGACGTGAACTGATATTGGATGGAAAACAACAGATGTGGCGGCTGCTCGGCTTTTTGTTTGGTCGACGACCGACTGAACTTGAACTCATGCACCGATAACTGAATCTGGCTGGAAAACTCGACCACTGCATCCGAGTCAGATCGCAGATTGCGAGCTCCCCTTGAGTACTTGAGTGCCGATGTGCTCGTTCTCCTTCGCGGTCCACGGAGAAACCGCGTGACTGGGACGAAAAGGCCGCGATGATTCGGTGCCAGTGGCGGCCTCTGCGGTGCTTCTGGAACTCGAAGAAATCTACGGACTACCACCGCGATTGACATAGAGGTCTGGCCCACTAGTACTAGTACTGTATGTGTACAGAAGATGATAGATAATGGGACAAGCTCGCGATCAACTAACGTACGACGAAAACTGCGGCGCTTATAGAAGG
>Ga0137394_10000552_pt1 | contig 26216 bp, 21 predicted proteins | sample czobulk116metaG_FD_108278 | JGI IMG/M metagenome (GOLD analysis project Ga0137394, IMG submission 108278) | Vadose zone soil microbial communities from Angelo Coast Range Reserve, California, USA - czobulk1.16 metaG | ecosystem: Environmental > Terrestrial > Soil > Vadose zone | place: USA...
CGAGATAAAAGATTCCCTGGCCTGCATTGAACCGCGCTCCTGGCCGCTTAAAATGGCGGATCTGCCCATCGGCAAATTCGTCACCCAGGATGCATCCAATCGAAGGAAAGAAATTGGTGAAGGAGACATTCTCCAGAAAATCGAGCCCGTCGACCCCTTGCCGGCCTGGGTCGATGACACCGTTGCCGAGGCCGACGAGATTTGTGACACCGGGTTGCCGCGGCGATTCGATAAAGAGCAGGACCGTGCTATCGCCGTAGATCATAACGCCCTCAAAACCGATATAGAGGTGTGAGTCGTCATTGTTGACGTAAACTCCGCCCAGATTTGATGAGCGACCGGCGCGCGTTAGTAAAGGGCGCCCAGCGAAGTTGAAGATCTGTCCGGATATGTTGCCATCGCCGTCGTTGGCCGGACCCTTCGCAATACGCGGCGTATGCCAGGTCGATTCGAAGAGTTCATCAGCCGCAGCGGCGCGATGGATAATGAACGAATCGAAGACCACGCCTCGGGTATCCACGGCTTCAACAATGGCGGTTTCGCCGGTCACGCTAATGTTCATACAGTGGTTGGTGGCCCAGAACTGCGAACTCGCGGCATGGCGCTGCCGCATTTCGTAGATGGCCCCACCGCCACCACCTGTGACCAGATGATGCACACCGTTCGTTGGAGCAAACCGCTCGAAGTTATGGTCGTGCCCGCCCATGATCAATTGCACGCCGTAACGCGTCGCGACCGGCAACAACAGGCGCATCAATTCGGCGGAGTCATTGATGAAATTGCCGTTGTCATCGCGATTAAAGTGGCCCCCCGAGGTGGCCAGCGGCATGTGCATGAAAATGAATTTCCAGGGCTTGGTGTTGTGGGCCAGATCGTTGGTCAGCCAGCGGAACTGGTCGGTGGCGCTGCGGAAATCGTAATCGGCAAACCAGGGGTTATAGAGCGCGACGAAGTGCGCATCGGCGGCGTCAAACGAATAGAAATGCTTCGTGCCGGTGATGGAGTTCGTCGGCAGAAAAAAGGCCCTTTGAAAACTGGTCGCATTTAAGACCCAATTGGTCGGATTGTAATCGGGTTCGCCGTCGCCGATGCAGCAATTCAAATCATGATTGCCGACGACCATGAAATAGGGCGTGGTGGCCATGTGCGGCTGGTAATAGTTGAAATAGCGCCAATCGACCGAGCGGTCATTGATCCCCTGGTAGACAAGGTCGCCACAGTGCAGCACAAGATCGGGATTCGATTGACCGATGACCTCCGCGATGTGCGACTGGGCAGTGGTGCCCTGGCCACTATCGCCAAAGACCACGAAGCGCAGCGGGCCGGAAGTTTTCAGTGTTGAGAAGGCTTGGACATCCGACCGAATCAATCCCGAGTCAACGATGCTTTCGACCCGATAGAAATATTTCTGCCCGGCCAGCAGATTTGTGAGAAGCGCGACATGTTCGAGGACGGGACGAACCGCGGTAACGTGTTGGTCAAAGTTTGAGGCGCTTCCATACCGCACCGTCGTGGTTCCCGGGAGCGCCGTCTGCCAAATCACCTGCACACCGCTGGTGGTCGCGTTTTGGATGAATGGTCCGCGCAGGAAGTTTTCGAGCAAGCAAGGGGTCAAGGGCACCGCCTCCGAGCTTTCGTTCGAAAAAGGCCCTTCGACGGCCAGGAGGTTTTCGCCGTTATGGAGCAGGGGAATGAACTGGTTGAGGTCAATCTGGCCCGCGGGTGAACCTGGGAAACCGCGCATTTCGCTTTTGAGCGTATCGCGCGAGCCGCCGATTTTCGGTTCGCGAGCTACTTCGACGCCGTTGAGATAGGCGACGAAACCGCGCTCAAACTCGAGGCGAAGAGTGAGCGATTTGAGGTTGGCGACATCGGCCAACGTAAATTGTTTGCGCACGTATCCATAGCCGGGATGCAGTCCGCTGCGGAGCTTGCCACGGCACTGCGGATCATCGAAGACGTAGCCGGTGGGAGCCGCCGCCCAGCCGGAGTCATTGAACTGAGGAAGCTGCCATCCCGGGCGCGCAGTCGAGCGCATATTATAGGCTTTGTAATAGCGGCAGGTCTCGCCGACGCGAATCAGCGCCTGTGCCTGACCGGTCATGGTCGCGGCGAACAGCGAAAGAAAAGCAGCCCAGAAACGGATCACGCTCTGACTGTAATCGGGCGAGAGTGGATGAGGCAAATAATCGATTTGAATCCTCTCCACGGCGGGAGCAGTCTCCGATGCTATGAAACCAGAGGACGTAGCGCCAATACCCGAGCGCGATACTGCCGCTGCGACGCGGCGAAACTTTTTACAGAAGACCTTTGTTGCAGCAGCCGGCGCAGCGGTCCTGCCGGAACTGGCACAAAAATCCAGCGGCGCTGCCGCGACGGCAGAATCATCGCTGCCGACGATTCGGCTGGGCAAACACGAGGTGACGCGACTGATCCTGGGTGGCAATCCGATCTACGGTTACTCGCACTTCAACAAGATCCTCAGCCAATACCAAACTGCTTGGCACACACCGGAACGGGTGGCAGAGCTGCTCAAGCAAGCCGAGAGCAAAGGGATCAATACCTGGCAAAACAGCTATGCGGAACGGACGCTCTCGGATCTCGACCGCTATCGCGCCAACGGCGGCAAAATGCATTGGCTTTGCCTCGGCAAGCCGGACTGGGACCAGCGGCCGGAGTTGGTTGACGACGCGGCGAAACGAAAACCGATCGGCATCGCGCCGCACGGCGCTTTGGGCGAGCGACTCTACCGCCAAAATCGGATCACCGTCCTGACAGACCTGCTCAAGCGCATTCGCGACCAGGGCGTGCTCGTTGGGCTTTCCGCGCACAACCCGGCCCTCATCGCGCTTTCGGAAGAGAAGGGATGGGACGTCGATTATTATATGTGCTGTCTTTATTTCCTGACCCGGCCGAAGGATGAGCTTCAGAAATTGCTGGGCGGCGAATTGCCGCTGGGAGAAGTCTATTTGCCAAGCGATCCCCCGCGGATGTTCAAGGTGATCCAGGCGACGCGCAAACCGTGTCTGGCCTACAAAATTCTGGCGGCGGGCCGCAAGGTCGAGAGCCAGGGGCAGGTGCGGGAATCATTCGAAACGGCCTTCAAGAACATTAAGCCAACCGATGCTGTGATCGTTGGCATGTATCAGCAATTGGGCGATCAGGTCGGCGAGAATGTCGCCACCATCCGAGATATCTGCGCGCGCCAGAAGGCGTGACCAGATCTTTATCCTTAGACCTTTCTCTTGTGCAGGATAATTTCGCTGCCGTCTGGATCGAGAACGCTGGCGAAGCGACAGACAGATGTCTCCGTAATCCCGAGTTGAAACTTTACGCCGAGTCGCTGGAGGCGGACGACTTCCGCATCTAAATCCGAAACTTCAAAAGCCAGCACTGCACCCCGAACCGGCACAGGATGCTGGACGTCCGCTGCGCTGATGGCGAAGGTTGTATCGCCAAGATCATACTCGAACCACTCGTCGCCCGCCTGATGCGTCAGCTTCAGGCCCAGGATCTCCTCGTAAAAGCGGCGTGCGGCTTTGATGTTGCTCACCGCATAAGTAAGGAATGCGATAGATTGGATCATCCGGGACGTCAGCGTTTCTGGTATTTCGGGCCGGGGAGTTGAACGACGGAGCCGTCAGCATAGCAAACATTGTTGTGAATGGGGCAGCGAATAAGCTCCATGCTAGGATCGGCCTCCGTCTTCCCACCACCGAGGTAATTGTAGCTGCTTCCGATAAGCGACAGGTCGGAAAAGCTACTAGGGTGAGAGCGGTCGCGCAGAGTTTCCGCCGGACAAACCAGCAGGCGTGGTGTCGTCAGTTGGTTTGACAGCGTAAGCAAGTCGGGAGGGAATTTGCCTTGATGATCACTCGCCCAAAGCTTGGCTGACAAGCCAACTTGCTTCATATTATTGACGCAACTGATTCGCTGAGCCCGAGCCTTGGCCTTGGCGAGGGCGGGCAATAGTAACGCGGTGGGAGCGATCAGGACAAAGATGCCGGAAAGGCAAATGCCTGTGATGGCAAGCCCCTTGCCCGAAAGCTGCCCTTTGCTGTTCCCAATGTTTACGAGGGCGATGATCCCAAGAATGAGACCGGGAATAGCAGTGATACCGCACGAGAAAGGACTAAGAATCCCAAGAACCAGGGCAGCGATTGCCATGCCGCTGGTCTTCGCGGAGGACATCGGCGCCGGAGTGTAGACAGGCGCTGCCGCGGGTCCCGCGGGACTCGGCGCGCTTGGAGTTGGCGGCGGGGCTGAAGCTTGCGCCTTGAGTGCGTCTGCGAATTCCGGAAACTCAGCCGCGGGCCTCCAACCGGGGGTCCCTTCGGCCTGGATCATCGTTTGACCATTGACCCGGCGGTCAGTGATCCATTGACGCAAGACATCCAGGGTAACGGGCCCATACTCTCTTTTATCGGCGCCAAGAATTTTATACACGGGTGAAGTCCTTTCGTCTGGTTTTCCGCATCATTCCTGAGCCGGACAGGAGCGCAATACAAATATTGGTGGATGGGAGTCGCGCGTGGGCGAATTAAGGGCGATGGAAGGTGGCCGCTCCCGTCCCCCTCACCCCGGCCCTCTCCCTCGGGGAGAGGGAGAATGCTTTGGCCGCTCCTTCTGAAGGACGTACGTTCCGAGAAAGAGAGAAGCCTGCGGTGCCCCTCTCCCCAAGGGAGAGGGCTGGGGTGAGGGGGACGGGAGCGGCCAAATTGCTAGGAGCGTCCTTTGTGAGAGGACCGATTTTACGGCAGCAGAGTAGCGGCGAATTTTTCGAGGCGGTCGAGGCCTTTTTCGATGTTGGCCATGCTGGTGGCGTAACTGATGCGCAAATAATCGTCAGCGCCGAAAGCGATTCCCGGCACGGCAGCCACTTTTTGCTGCTCGAGCAACTGGGCGCAAAACTCCGTCGATTTGAGGCCCAGCCGCGAAATGTTCGGAAAGAGGTAAAAGGCACCTTTGGCATTCACACAACTGATTCCGCGAATGCCGTTGAGCCTCTTATGGGCGTAGCTGCGTCGACGTGAATATTCAGCCAGCCAGCCTTTGAGATGATCCTGCGATCCGGTCAACGCGACGACCGCCCCTTTCTGGGCGAACGAAGTGGGGTTGCTTGTGCTGTGGCTTTGGATGGCGTCGATGGCTTTGGCAATTGGTTCGGGCGCTGCCAAAAAGCCGAGCCGCCAACCGGTCATCGACCAGGCCTTGGCGAATCCGTGAACGACGATCGTGTGCTCGTAATGGGCCTGCGAAAAACTGGCCACGCTTTTGTGTTGCGCTCCGTCGTAAAGGAGATGCTCGTAAATCTCGTCGCTCATGATGAGCACCCCTTTTTCGACGCAAATGTCGCCGAGGACTTTGATCTCATCCGGCGTGTAAACCGAGCCAGTAGGGTTGCTCGGTGAATTTAGTACGAACAGCCGTGTCTGCGGCGTAATGGCAGCGCGGAGTTGCTCGGGGGTAACTTTGAATTCGGTCTTATCACTGGTCGGAACAATCACCGGTTTGGCGCCAGCCAGCTTGACCATTTCCGGGTAGCTCAGCCAATAAGGGGAGGGGATGATGACTTCATCGCCCTCCTGGCATGTCGCCAAAATGATGTTGTAACAGGAGTGTTTGCCGCCGCAGGAAACGATGATCTGCGAAGGCTTATAACTAAGCCCGTTTTCGCGTTTAAATTTATCCGCAATGGCCTGCCGCAGCTCAGGAATTCCGCTGCTGGGCGTGTATTTGGTAAATCCATCCGCCAAGGCTTTCGCGGCGGCATCCTTGATGTGCTGCGGGGTGTCGAAGTCAGGTTCGCCCGCGCCGAAGCCGACGACGTCCTGGCCTTCGGCCTTCATCTGCTTGGCTTTGGAGTCGATGGCCAAAGTGAGCGAAGGAGCCAGTGAGGCGGCGCGTTGCGAGATGTGATATTTCATAACCCGACCCAAGAGAGATAACGGCGAAAGCACCGGGATTCAAGTTCAACTGCACCGGTACAATCGGGGTAACGAGATTGACTTATCGTCTTTGGATTGGAATCTCGTTGCCTCCTCGATTGCTACCGGCGCTGCAGCACCCAAGTGATTGACTGAAACGACCGGTTCAGCGATGATGGAGAACGGCAGGATCCAATGACAGCCAGGCGCAACGCAAATGCGAATCGAGTCGGTTGCGATGAATTTCGCAGGCTCTTGGCCATGGATCGGCGCAGTTTTCTTAGATCAGGTTTTCTCGGCTTCGCCGGATTAGCCTTGCCGGACCTCCTTCGTTCTGAAGCGCAGGCGGCGGTTTCTGGAAAGAGTCTTTCCCGGCAGAAATCAGTGATCATTCTTTGGATGCGCGGCGGCCCGAGCCAGCACGAAACCTGGGATCCGAAACCTGAAGCTCCGATGGAATATCGCGGCGAATTCGGCGCCATGAGTACCAAGGTTCCCGGTATCCAGATTTGCGATTTGCTCCCACAGAGTGCGCAGATCATGGATAAATGGTCGATCATCCGCAGCTTGCATCATGCGGACTCGGGCCACTCCTCCGCCGATCAGATTTGCTTCACCGGCTATCCCGGTGACCCCAGCCCGCCCGCCGAAGGCCCCGGCAACATGATGCCGAGCTGCGGGTCGATTGTGGCGAAACAGTTGCAGCATAAGAATACGCGACTGCCTTCGTACGTGATGATTCCGCGAATAGTTCCAGGAACCGGCGCGGCGTATCTCGGCACCCCTTGCGATCCGTTCGAGACGACGGCCGATCCGGCGAAGGATGGGCCATTCCAAATTCCGCTCTTCAAAATGCCGAACGGTATCTCGCTGCAACGGCTTCAAGAGCGTCGCAGCTTGCTCGATGGTTTCGATGGTTTGCGGCGCGACGTGGACAAGAGCGGCTTAATGGAAGCGATGGACACGTTTCAGCAGCAAGCCTGGGACATCATATCAAGTCCCAAAGCCCGCGAGGCGTTTGACCTGGACGCGGAACCGCGTGAAACTCGCGAGCGCTATGGCTTCATGCCGGAGTTCAAAGCGCCGACGCCCGACCGATGCGGCGTGCCATCGTGGAGTCAGCGGCTGTTGTTGGCGCGGAGGCTCGTGGAAGCGGGTGTTCGCTTAGTGACGGTCGACCTGCGGTGGTGGGACACCCATGTGCAAGGCTTTGATACGATGCGCAACGGATTCCTTCCGCGCTGGGACCGGGCCTATAGCGCTCTGATCGAGGACCTGCATCAGCGCGGGTTATTGAAAAGCACGATGGTTTTGGCCTGGGGCGAGTTTGGGCGTACACCGAAGATCAATACTAATGCTGGCCGGGATCATTGGCCCAACGTGTTTAGCGCAGCCATGGCGGGAGGCGGCATTCAGGGCGGCAGAGTGGTAGGTGCGTCTGATGCTCAAGGGGCCGAGCCGGCCGAGAATCCCAAGACGCCACAGGATGTGCTCGCCACGATCTACCGGCACCTGGACATCGATACCCAGGCGCAATACGCCGATTTCTCCGGACGGCCCCATCCGGTGCTGCCTTCAGGCGAAGTGATTTCGGAATTGTTTTAAGTTCGTAGCAGTGAGGGTCGAGTTTCAGGACCTCCTGACGTCGGCTGCTACAAATAATCGAGATTAAGCCTTGGCTTTCGCGCTGCCAGAAGGAGGGAAGCCTTTGCTTTCGCCTTTCACTGCAGCGACGGGGCCATTGTTCCAATTGCAGAGATTAGCGAAACGCTGCGAACGCTCAGCGACCACCCGGCTGATCCGCCCAGTCAGAGCCTGGGTCGGGGCGTTCCACAAAGCATAAAACTCAAAGTCAGTCGGCGGGCGCTTGTAGATAGACTCGAAGCGTTGCACCCGCTGGTCGAGGATCTTCACTGCGACCTGCTTCGCCAGGGTAGCATCCCGGTAGCTGATAGAAGAAGTGATGGCTCGCCATTCGTTCTTCATCACCTGGAAGCGGCTGATCTCGCCCGCCCGGCCAACCATTGCGTCGTTGTCGCCAGTCTCAATGAGGGAGAGGGCCGTGAAGCGGTCCATTCCAGAGCAAAGCATCGGAACCAGGGCGAATAACAATGCTAGTTTCATCGCGAATAGCTTCCTATTTTCGCCTCCCTTTCACAATGGGAGCAATTGCTGCACAATACATACGTAAAAGTACTAACAGTCCTTTCAGGATGTCTCGGGGCCAAGTCCTAGTTGGCTGATAATCAGAGTCTTGCGATTTTGACCATTTTCACTTTGTTTCGTCATTCGTGCTCTCGCATTGGCAGTACGGATGCCATCTTTGGCGCCGATCTGGCCCGTCAAGTAACTGGTGGAAATCCTTTCCGTAACGATGCCCATGGTTCTTCGGTCGATTTGTCCACGATTCCCGGCTCGGCTGCATTAGCCGGGGAGAGAATCGCCAGGAAAACCAACTTCTCGGGAAAAGGGTTGTAGGTCCCATGAACTTCGCCCATCGGAATGAAGGCCATTTCCCCAGCCTTCAGGATGCGATGCTCTTTGCCCACCCATTGCTCGGCCTGGCCGGCAATGATGAAAATGAGTTCTTCCCGCGTTGGATGGTTGTGAAATGGATGGGAGCGGAATGGTTCCATATTGGCACGAACCAGCAGGAGGTGCTTGTTCTGGACGACGTCCGAGCGGCAAAGCCATTCCTCCAGCGTCCAGGGTGATTGGAAACGGACGGCGTCGGTGGCCGTGACGAATCGGCGTACGGAAGGCGTTGGTTTGCTCTCGTCGGATTTCACGGCAAGGGTATCCGACAGGACCATGCCGCGGGCAGTTTGCGTTGGTTCGGTAAATGCGAAAGCGCCAGAGGACTGGCGCACTCCACAAGCTCCGCCAGTTTCCACGCTGTCCGATATTCCGCCAGGTTTTGGAGTGCGCCAGTCCTCTGGCGCTTTGGATTCGACGCCCGCGACCCCGGAACTGTGGATGCGTCGGTGGGATCCAATGGAAAAGCGGCAGAGGACTGCCGCAGTCCAAAACCTGGCGGAATGTCGAACGGTTCTGCAACGGATTTCAATGGCTTCATAGAACGGCTATTTCAGGGTTTTCAAGTACGCCAGGAGATCGGTGGCGTCTTTCTCAGGGATGCTTTCGAGCAGGCCTTCGGGCATGAGCGAACGCCGGACGAAGACCGCGCGGCGGATCTCTTTCTGCGGGACGCGCCGATCTTCACTATTCGGAATGCGCACGATCACGGCCTCTTTGTCCTGTGAGACGAGGAAACCGTCGATGATTTCGTCGCTATAGAGTTCGACCCGGAAAATGCGGTAGCCTGCTTCCATGGCGGCGTTTGGGGTCAGAATGCTGCGCAAGAGGGCATCGGTGCCCATTGCACCGGCGCCGCTTAAATTCGGGCCAATGGCTGCTCCCTGGCCCTGGATCGTATGGCAAGCGAGACAAAGGGCCGCCACTTGTTTGCCGTGGCCAGGGTTGCCGGCCTTTTCGGCAATGATCCGATATTTCGCCATCTTTTCGGCTAAAGCGCGCGATTCAGTGGCGGTGAGGATGGGCGGAGGATCGAGCGTGCGCACGATCCGGGCGCCACCGTTGAGTTTGCCCCAGGAGCCGCTGCCGGGGAAGTATTTCACCAGGCCCGGGGGAAGCGCTTCGCCTTCGAAGCTGCGGTCGAAGTCGGCGCGGATTTCGTCGGCGGTGCGGCAGCGATTCCAAACCCTGTATTCGGCCAGGGTGGCGGCGGTGCCGACGGTGGGCGGCGCGACTCGGCCAATGCCCAGGTTCGTGAAGGTTTCTTTCAGCGGCTTCCCATCGGCATTATCCAACTCACCGTCCAGGTAGATCCGGAACCGGCCGGTCTCATCGCGGCTCACGGCAACATGTGTCCAGAGGTCGGCAGTCATGGCGCGTTTGGCGATGATGCGGTCGCCATGAGCGGGACCGCCGTAAACTCGGAAGTGACCACCGTAAAAGTTGAAGTCAGTGCCGCCGGGACGTCCGAGAATCCCATCGTCATTGCTGATTCCGGGGTCAAGCCGAATCCAGGTCTCGACGGTGAACGGCCCTTCCAGTGTGATGTTGCTATCGACGTAGCTGCCCGGTTTGCCATCGAGACGCAACACGGGGCGAACCGAAGTGCCCATCCGGTCGAGCAACGCTCTAAGTTCGGCGTTTTCACCGAGTAACAAGAGCAATTTGTCGAGAATCGAGGCGTCTAAATCGCTTCGCGGCAGTCTCTCTTTGGAGGCAGCGGCAACAATCGTCTCGGCGCCGCTTTTTGAAGAAGCCATTCGGTCGAGCGCTGAATGGCGCTGTGTCGCGTTGAGGTTGGACCAAAGTCCGAAGAGTGTTGCTGCAGCATCGGGGGCAGGCGAAGAGGCGAGAGCGGAGACTGCTTCAGCTCGAACAGCCGAATCAGACCCTTTCGTTGCGAACCTTGCGAACAGTTCCGTCTGGCTGGAACCGATTTCACGCAAGGCGCGGAGTGACGCGAGTTGTTGCTCGGCGGGCAGGACGGAGTGACTCAGCGATTCGATGAGCTGTGGTTCCAGCGATTTGAGCTGAAATCCGGAGGTCAGCCGCAAAGCGAGTTCGCGCCCTGGAGCGTCCTTGTTGAACAACTCAAGCGCGGCGTCCGAAACCAGTGGCGTGAGGCGAGTCGTGTCCAGCCGGGTGCGCCCGCGAAGGAGCGCTTCCGCGGCGGCGACCCGCGTGGACGGATTCTGCAGCACAGCTTTGAGGGCGTCGCCAACCCCGGGTTCGCCTAGAAATTGAGCAAGACGCAGTAATTCTTCCTCGCCCGGAGGCCGCTGCAGGCGTGGGAGGAGGCGGGCCACTTCGGAGGCCGACGTTTTGGCCTCCAAGGCAAGTGCTGCGAGAAGACGATTTTCCAGCGGAAGCGGCCGCGAATCGAGTTTTAAGAACTGTGCCACTTCGCCTGGATGTTTCTCGAGAATCCCGCGAATGAGGTAGCGCTCGAAGTCACGGTCGTAGGCTTCGCGAACCTTCATTGGTTTTCCGTTCTGGGTATTGCGAGCCAGGGGGGTATTCAACGGTTCGTTGGCCATAGTGACCAGAAGACCGACGGCCCATTGATCTTTTCCCACGCGAGGAGCGGCCGCGTGGATCACCTCCGCCCGAACATCTGGGTCGGGGTCAAACGCCACGGGCTCGAGGGCGGCAAGCAGATCAGGACTCGAGAACTTGCCGGCGCCGAAGATGCGCACGGCCTCACGCCGCAGATTTCGATTTTGGTCACGCAGCAGCGTCTGAAGCAGATCGACGGTTACTCGCTGTAAACCCTCCAGGGCATAAAGTGATGGAATACGCGCGCCGACGGGAGCTGAAGAATCCCGTACCATACTCTGCAGCCTTGGGGCGAGGGCGACGGCATTGCGATCGACGATCTGTTGCCAGGCCGTCTGGGATTGCCAGAGAGAGTCACCGCCGAGGTAATTGACCAGTTGCCCCTCAGGCATTTTCGTAAAATCGGGTACTTCCCGGCGGGGCTGATCTTTGTGACGAACCCGCCAGATACGGCCTCGGGTTTTGTCGCGGTCGGGATGATTTCGCGGGACTTCGTTGTGGGAGATGACTTTGTTGTACCAGTCAACGATGTAGAGGCAGCCGTCCGGGCCAAAGTGGATGGCGACAGGCCGAAACCATTCGTCGGAACTGCGCACAAAATCGGGAAGCTTGTGCAAACTGTAATGTGGGCCATCGCGGAAGAGCTTTACACCTTGCACCCGCTGCATGACCGGGTTGGCCACGTAGAAAACATCAGCATAGGGTCCCGGAAAACTTCCGCGCGCATCAGAGAGTGCAAGCCCGGAGAGGCCGGTTCCGCCCATCCCAAGGCGCGAGAGCCCTGGATAAGTCGGAGCGTACGGTTTGGGGAATGGCGTGCAGCCGGGATAGCAAGCGCCCACATGAAACGGCATGACAGGATAGCCGTAATCATTTGCTTCCTGGATAAAGACTTCGCCTTCGCGATCAAGGACGAGTCCCCAGATGTTGCAAGGGCCCCAGCCGATAGTCTCGAACTTCATGCCGTCGGGTGTGAAGCGGCCAAGCAGGGTGCGGTTGAATTCGATAGTGTCGCCGGCTTTAGTGCGGACCTGCGAATTGTTGAAAGCGCCTTGCGCGACCAGAATCCATCCGCCGGGGGCACGGGTAAACTGATGCGGCATCAGATGGGAGTCGCCGATCCCGAAGCCGGTCAGGATCGTTTCCTGCTTGTCGGCGCGGCCGTCGCCATCGCTGTCGCGCATGAAAACAATGTCCGACCCGTGATGGACGAAAGCTCCGTCTTTGTAGGGCAAGAGGCCGAGCGGAATGGCAAGGCCATCGGCAAAGACGCGTGGCTTGTGCGGGCCCCGTCCGTATGGCTTGTCGAATACCAGGACCTTGTCGCGACGAGGCTGTTCATAAAGGGCGGCGGCGATTTCTTTGTTGTCGTTGGCGTCCACGGGATATTCAAGCGCGGTCATCGTCGACATGCGACCGGCGGGATCCCAAACGACAGTGATTGGCTTTCCGACCCCTTCATTCTCGCTGGCGACGAGTTCGATCTCGAAACCAGGCGGAAGGGTGAAAGTTGCGCGCTGTTCCTCGGGGCTGAGGGGAGATTGCTTTGACGTTTTGGCCGGAGCGGGAGCGGGGAAAAAGCGGCCATCGGCGGGCGTGGGTGGAAGCTCTTCGACGGTGATGTCTTTAAGTTGGATCAGCGTTTTGCCGCCGCCGTGGACTTGAACGCCGAAAACGCCGCCGGTGGCGATGTGCGGGTCATCTTCATAGTAGTCCGCGGTTTGAATCCCGTTGAGCCAAACAGTTATTCGAGGACCATCACCGCGAATGACGTAGTCGTTCCAATCATTCCGATGTAGCACCTCGTTGACTGCGATCATGTCCGTGGGGAAGAGCACGCGATTGCGGCGGCCTTCGTCATAAATTGCGCCCCACCAATCAGGGTCGCCGAGATCGCACTGGTAGCCCGAGACTTCTTTAGATTTGGGGATTCGATGAGTGCGGATCTGGATACCGCTGTTGATAAAGCCGGAAGTGCCGGTCAGCTTAAATTTGAGCCGGAGGACAAAGTTGGTGTATTCGCGTTTCGTGCAGAGAAATTCATTTTCTTTGGTCTGCTCGCTGAGCGACCCACCAACGATCATGCCCTCCTCGGCATGCCAGAGTTTGGCGTCACCTTCCCATTGCTCGAGGCTTCCGTCGAAGAGTGAAACAGGCTGGGAGCGGGGCAGGGGAGGTCCTCCAGCCAGGCCGAGCGCGGGGAAGAGCCCGAGAACGAAAAGGGCGACGGCTCTGCCAAGGGACGGTCGGAGTAGCGGGTTCGGCATAGATGATGGACAACAATGGACAATGAGGGGGGCGTTTATCAACTTGGAATTACTTGGATTTACTTGGGGTTAGTTGGGATTAGTTGCGATTACTTGGAATTCGCCTCGAAATGACGAAGGTCGAATTAGGTCGAAACGAGACGAAATGGATTCGAGTCTCAGGCGGTCTGGGGTCGAAACGCCCGCAGATTACCGCATAAAGGCGCACGTTGCGGGGTGAGGGGTGAACCGCGAATGGACACGAATTCACGCGAAGCAGCGGAGCTCTCAATTGAAGCGTGAAACGTGAACCGTGATTGGCGGTCTGCTGGCTGGAAAGCACTGGACGGCCCCATAGGTTTGGCGCGTCGCGTCGTCGCTTCGAGCGATTGATCCATTGTTTAGATGTCAAAGAGCAGAGCAGAAATTGCCTGGCTCGGAGAGCCGGGGCAACAAAGGCTCAAGGGCTCGGACTTTCGTCCGAATGCTGATAATAAATACAGTATCGGTGTAAATCTTGCAAGAAAAAGTTGGAGGGACGGCAAAATGATGAGGAAGAGGGCTCAGGGAGAATGACCCAGGACCAATAACCAGGGGACTATGGTCACCCTGAGCTAGGAAAACCCTGCTACTGGTTGCGGCCGTTGGTCACCGAGGGGTTTTGCTCTGCTGCGTGCCAGACTTTGACCGCGATTGGTCCTCCCTCGCGCCGTCGCAGCTTCGGCTGGCGTAGATTAAAAATGCCACCATAGCTCCAACTGCTAGCCATCCAGCAATTGCGAAGGGGACAAACTTTCGCATTTCATTCATGTGCTTCCAACCAGAGTGGCAGCGTAAATTACGATTGCTACCAGGAAATTGATCTTTGCCTTTCCCTGGGGTCACCTCAACTCTCGGGGCGATTATAGTGATCGCCATTGGCAGTTTGTTTATCAACTTGGAATTACTCGGCGGCGGTTCATTATTAAGCAAAGGGCAACTGAACAGCAGGCCATGCCTGATCCATTAGTCATCAAACGGCCGGACTCCGGCGCCTCTCCGGGGGTGGGGTTCTTGGTATCGGTGGTGATTCTTGGGCCGATAGCGGGGCTGCTTTATCTCTGGCGCACAGGGAAGGAGGTCCACTTTGACAATCCACGAATCAACCTGGTCGCGCACATGCTGATAGTGATCGTGCCGCTAATCTGGTCGGCCTTGATTTGGGCCGAGCCTTTCCGAACCAAAGCGTCGGAAGAAACTTCTCTCGCACGGTCGAGTTATTTCAACACGCTGAAGGTGGATTGGTGGATGTCATTTATGATGTGGGCCTGCCCGCTCTTTGCGCTGGGCGCCCTGGGATATCTGGCGACGAGCTATTTGCCGCATGCTGACGCACTTTCGACGAGCCTGCTGAGCGCGGTGTCAACGATGGGGCTGATATTGGCGCTGGGAGTCTTTTACGGGGCGATGCTTTTTACACGGGCTGAAACTCGCATATCCGACGAGGGCATGCGGAACGGCCTGCTGAACTTCTATGAATGGGAAAGCATCGATCATTTTTCTCGAGAAGGAGACATCTACTCGATCCATCATAAAGCCAACCCGGCGCTGCCTGCATCGACGTTCCGGTTGCGCACTCCGGCAAGTCAGGCAACCCTGGAGCGGTTCGCCGCTGAGAAGAGCGTGCCAATTCTGGAAGGGACCGGTTCGGCCCTGGCCACGATCAAGATAGCCGTCATCATTGGGTTCATTCTCAACATTGTCTTCTGCCTGGTGCTGATGGTGGCAACGCGATTGGACCTGCGATGGATCGTTGCGATCTCACTGGGAATCGGGTTGCTGTTTACGTTGGTACTGGAACGGGTGCGCGGCGTTTCGAAGTATACCAAAGTGAAACCTAAAATCGCGGCGGATTCCTGAAGTGACTGAGCGCGTCCAGGTCAAAATCAGTCCCCTCTTCCGCGCTTTTCGATTGCCTCAGAAGTCAGAGAATTTGTAAGGTGTATCTTGGAAATCCGTTTACCCCGAAATGTCCCGGCATCGAAAAAAGCAAGGGCGTCCTGCCTCCTCTCCAGCTCGAGCCTTGGGGATTATCGCCGCGCTCGGCGTCGTGGCTCTCCTGGCTCTGTTTGCCTTACGGTCCTCGCTTAAGCGCTCTCATTCGTACGTGCCGCGGGCAAAAGGGACAATCACTTACAACAAAGAGATCGCCCCCATAATGTATGCGAATTGTCTGAACTGCCATCGCCCCAGGGAATCGGCTCACCTCGATCTCGTCACTTATGCGGACGTGAAAAAGAATGCCCGGCTCATTTCAAAGGTCGTAGCTACACGTTACATGCCGCCGTGGCTTCCGGAGCCGGGGTTCGGGGAATTCATGGACGAGCGCCGCCTGAGCGTTGATCAGATCGGACTGATCCAGCAATGGGTTGCCGAAGGTGCTGCCGAGGGAAATCCCGCTGATTTACCCGCCACGCCAAAATGGGTCGATGGATGGCAGCTTGGTCAACCGGACCTCGTCATCACAATGCCCGAGCCATACACGCTTCCGGCCAATGAGAAAGATGTCTATCGCAATTTTGTCATTCCGATTCCAACCTCCGAGACGCGCTACGTTCAGGCAGTGGAGTTTCGTCCCGGCAATCCGAAGGTGGTGCATCACGCCGCCATGCGGATCGATCCGACTCCACTGTCGCGTAAAATGGATGAGCAGGAACCTGGGCCGGGATTTGGCGGAATGAGAATGCCTGAGAGCACAGTCGTTCCTAATGGACAATTCCTTAATTGGCAGCCTGGAAAATTGCCCTACCGGGCTGTCGACGGGCTTTCGTGGATTTTGCAAACGCATACCGACATGGTTTTGCAGTTGCACATGCGCCCGGGCGACAAGCCTGAACTTGTCCAATCTTCACTCGGTTTGTTTTTCAGCGACAGACCGCCGGCCAAAGAAGCATTTAAAATTATTCTCGACGCGCCAACACTCGATATTCCTGCGGACGAGGCAAACTATATTGCGACCGATTCATTTACTTTGCCGGTCGACGTCGCCGCCTACGCGATTTTTCCGCACGCGCATTACCTCGGGAAAGACCTTCAAGGCTTCGCTACACTTCCCGATGGCAGCAAAAAATGGCTCTTGCGCATCAAACAATGGGACTTCGATTGGCAAGGTGATTACCGCTTCAAAGAACCCGTTTTGCTCCCGAAGGGAAGCGTTCTTACAATGCAGTTTTCCTACGACAACTCGACGGGCAACCTACGCAACCCCAATCATCCGCCCCGGCGGGTTCTCTTCGGCCCTCAGACCACGGACGAGATGGGCGAACTGTGGATCCAGGCGGTGCCCAAATCGCGAGCGGAGTTCAAATTGCTGGCGGAAGCTTACAGCGCGAAGGAACTGAACAAGATAGTTCAGACCTCCCTGCATAAGTTGAAGCTCAACGACCGCGATGCCGCGGCCCACCTCCAACTGGGCAAAGCCCTGATTCCGATGCAGCGAATCCCCGAAGCGCTGGAACATTTTCAGGCCGCTGCAGAGATCGAGCCGACCAACGACCAGCCCCATTATTTTATGGGAGTGGCCTCTCGTCTGCAGCGCGATGTCCGTCGCGCCAAACAGGAACTGGAGCTCGCGCTCCAGCTCAATCCGGAAAACTACAAAACACACGGCAACCTTGCGCACATCTACCTGGAACAAGGCGACGTCGCCCGCGCCGAATACCACTTTCAAAACGCCTTACGGATCAATCCCGAAGACACCCTTGCGCGTGAAGGACTTCGTGAACTGGCAAGGGCCGGAAGAGGAGGCCGGTGACGGTTTGCGGCCTGCACAGCTATAGCAACCCGCGATTGACCGGTGGTTTCAGTGGGAGGAGCGAAGGAATAATTGAAGGCCAATCGCCAGTTCTCAGAAAACCTGGCGGCTTGCCTCCCCCTGCAAGATATTGCTTGAGCGTCGCTACTGCGTCTCCGGCAATGCGGATGCCTTTCACTTCACCACCTACTTTAATTACAAGGAAGCACTCAGCCGTGGGACGCGACGCGGCAAACTCCTTCAAATTGTTGAATCATTTCTTCGGGTGTTGCCATAAGCAGACGCCAAAAGACTAAAGTCGCTGGTCATGAATTGAGACAAGGATTTTGGGCGATTCGGTTACCAGCGGTTGCCAAAAACACCCCAGTCGCTTTTATTCGAGTGGTGGGTTGGCCGGGACTCGAACCCGGGACCCTTCCAGACAATGAGCTGGACGTCTTGTTTTTTACGCGGACTTCACGGCGGCGAGTTTATCGACATACGCGAGCAAGCTTGCGGACATCAGTCAAGCACGCTACGCATTGGTCTGAAGTCCCTGGCCGAGGAAATGGACAAGACCGGGCGTGGCAGTGAATCCGTAGGCGATGAAGTCCTGCGACTTGCGGACCATTTCCAGCGCATGCCGGGTACTGTGCGCAAAAGGGCGGGGCATTTTTCAGCGGATGGGGGGAACAGCTTGAGCAAACAACGGGTAGTGCAATGGCGAGAGAGCAAGTCGGATTCCGTTCATTGCTCGAATACTACAGAACCGTTGGGGAGGAAAGCTGGAGAGCCAAACAAGTGGATCTCCAGCGTATTAGTCGCAAGGCGCTCATTCTGCACCATTACGAAAGTCGAGTGGATAAACGGTGTCACCGCCCGAAGTAAACTCTCTGCTTGTGCGAGATTATTCGAGCGGGCAGAAACGCTGATATTTGGTTCAGGCCCTTTAAGCATAGTTAGCAAGCCACCCGCATTGCTGGCTTTGAAACCTGCCCTGGTCAAAATGTCAACTAGCTCATCTGCTACCTTTTGCCTTTGAACGCTCCCTTTTTCGTATTGCACCGTCACAACTGTGGAGGTTGCATTAGGCACAGCGGACAACCAGTGCAGAGCCGTGTTGATCACGTCTGGAGTCGCAGGCCGAAACATCGATCTTGTTGCCAAGCTGCGCACGTCCTCCAAATCTTTCGCCAGCTTGGCTAGTGCCGCTCCAGTCTCCAACTCGGGATAAATCTCTTTTGCTCGGCGCTCTATTGGATTAATCACTATTTTCAGTCGGTTGTTTTCGGAAACCAAGTTCTCATTTTCGTGTCGAAGCTTGGCAAGCTCGTTCGCACTGTCCTGGCGAACTTTGGCGAGTTCGTCCCTCTGGCTTTCTGCGGTTTTTTTGAGCCCGTCATTCTCCCCTATTAGTCTGGCATTTTTCGTTCGGTAGGGCAGGTAATCCGTCGCCAGATAAGCACCAACAACTACGGCAAGCCCAATTGGCGCAAGGATGATCAGCGCTTTGCGTTTCGCGGGATGCTTCCAGAGCCGAGCGAGCCATTGGCGCCATTTGTTGAGTTCATCGTATTCCAATTTGATCATGGCTTTAGCAGTAAAAATGGGCTTATCAAATCAATCAATCGCGAGTTGTTAAAAGTTGTTCATCCGGTTTTCACACCCTAATCCACAGGGTTGGACATCTGCCGGGTTACCGACATCCGTTGTCCTAGCCCCTCTTTGTCGCACTTTTACGCACTTTTACGCATACCCTGACAGATGGAAGGTGTGATCCAATTCGGGTGGATGAACTGCTCAAACGAGCGCTATCCGTTTGGGCGGCTACCCGTTTCGGTAGCTTCCGCAACGAATGTGTTTTTGATATAAAATTGGGGTGAAAGATTTTAAGCGGGCATCGCAGCAGAACAGGAAACGAAGGCTAAAGAAGGGGGCGGAAGCTTTTCGGCTGGTTCAGGCTGAGCGGAGACAATCAGCGCAGCGTCTGATCAGGGTAGAAGCGTCGAATCCTCACGCTTTCGCGCCTTCAAGAAGCGGCTCATTAAAGCATCGACTTCCTTTTTGAAGGTGTCCGTTGCTCTAGGATGCGTGATAACCCGATGAATGATCTTCCTTGGCCTAATTGGAACGAAGCGGCCATAATCGGCCTTGTTGTCGGGAATTACGCTTTCTCCATTGCGCAGTGGGCGCACCATACGAAATTCTCTTTCGAATGCAAACCGGCTGGGTTTGTAGAAGGAAATCCCGCTCCAGCCGAAAACGAGTGACCTTCGGAAAGCCTCCCCATGGTAGCGCACAGGCGACTTCATTATGTCATGATCCCGAACAAAGCGTTCGAGTGCCTTTGCTGACGTGGTAACTACTAAGCTTTCAGGACCGCCCGTGTATGCGTTCCACATTTCGCGACTCTCTTTTGTGTTCCTGTGCCAGCATGAGACGAACGTGCATTGGCGATGGATTTCGAGCGCCTCTTTCAGTTTATCCGGTGACTGCTCAACTGGGTATGCATCGTAAAATGCTTGGTCGGAGTCCGACCACCCTGCGGCGTTGCCTTTGGAGAATACCCCCTCGAACACGTCTCCAATCGTGGGATCACGAGTAAACAGGTCCTGACGAGTAAAGAATAAGGCTGATTTGGTAAGCACGCTTTCGAATTTCCAGAAGTCCATGTAGCGCCAGAGAATTTCGGACCCGGCAATTTTGCCGAACGGCCATTCGCGTGCAGCTATCGGCGTTATCGGGCCTACTGGCTTGCCCGTGCGACGATCAATCAAAACCGCATGAGTTGGGGGCAATCTCGACACGTTCAGTTCAACGCGAACCCGGCCACAAAGCGTTCGGTAGGTGGTGCATGTTCTGGAAATCGTATTCGTATTCCCACTGCTTTCGCGCCGTCTTGCAATTGTCGCAGGTGTAAATGACTGCTCGCCGCCCTAAAAAGGGTCCGGGGCCGAGGCAGCCACCGGGTATCCAGTAGTCTGCATGAGGAAATGCGTTCGTCTTAGCGTGAAATCGAGCAATGGACCGCTCACTAAAATGGATAAGACCATACTGAACGGGCACTGTCGTCTTCGACATACGCGTGTGATGAACCTCACAAATGCGAGATTCGCCCCTAGTCAGATTCGTGGCGCAGCCGGCCAGCAGTAACGCCCCAAGGATCAGGATAACGATGTGCTGGCTACTTCCGTTCATTGTGCCCGCGGCCTTTGTTCGTTGACTGCAAGGCCCCGCGTTACGTCCTTCATCCACTGTTCAAACGACGCTCGAGTTTGCAGCCGATGGTAGCCACTAGTGTGCTGAAGCACTCTGTCGTAGGTCATCAGCTCAATATCGTGATTGTTCTTGAACGCGGACTTCATTTGCAGTTGCGACCTGTCCAAAGACCCACGACGGCCAGCGATGATTACGTATTTCCAGATAAGCGCCATGATGGGGTCGTAGAGATGAAAGCCAGCATTGCACGTTGGCTCTTGGCCACGATTGAAAACAAGTTCGCGCTTCTCAAAAAACTTCGACAGCTCCCGCAGGACAGCCGGACGGTTTTTTTCAATGAAGATGCGCCATCGGTCGATTTGCGTCATCGCATCAACCAGACGCTTCGCGGGTTTGCCTGCTCTGGTAAACAAAGGGTCATTCGGGCGCTCCAGTTCAATGAAGGTCACAAAGAAGCCGCCCGAGAAAGGTTCTAGCGAAACAAAATCAACCCGGTAATCCGTGCCGAGTGAAAACTCCGATGTCACGTAGCGTGCTGATGTGGCACCCGCCAGAATTTTCGGGTGCTTCTTTAGCCATTGCGCAATGGGCCGCTCCGTTGTTGCGGATGCCAGCACTTTTGAGAATTGATGGGCGAGCGTGTTCATTGTCATCCTTGTTCGGGCATGTCAGTTCAACTCCGCCCGGCGGCCTTCGTGTTGGAATTGGTCCAGTGCCCGGAGTGCCCACTCGATATACTCAACAGCCTGCTCTAACGAGATGGGATGGGTCATTTCAAAAAAGCGATCATTGAAATAATCGCGAGGCTTGTCGTCTGTCTCTGGCGGCAAGCCGATGCAGTCCAAAACGGTATCGAGGATATCGACCGAAATTGCCTGCGGTTCACAGTCGAGCGCCTCGCCCGCTGCATCGGTCACGCTGTATAGTTTGCTTTCCGCCACGAGGAAGCGGGCGAGCGTCTGAATCGGAACGGTGAAGATTTTCATTAAGACCCCATCGTCTCGCCCGTGTGAGCACTGCCGATTGCCTTGCGAACGATTGCAGCGCCAGCACCGAGCAGTTCTTGGTGTTTGATCACCCACTTCTCCGCCTTCTGAAGCAGCGAAGGCTTTTCTTCCGGTTTTGCTTTGGACAGTTCGTCCATGATCGTCTCCAGCTTATTCCGTTCTTCCTGCGAGATACCGGCCTGCTTGAGTGTCTGGTGAATGCTGCTGTAGTCATAAACCGTGACGGTCGAATTGCTCACGTTTCCGGCGACACCATGCATGTTCTGAATGTTAAACACCTGAGTCTGTGCCGCCGATTTTTCTTTTTCGTCGAATGACATATTCTCTCCTTTGATTCCGCGCTGCTCCAGTTCGAGAGCCCAATCTAGTAATCTGTCCCGTATGCTCTGTAGAATGCCCGTGAATACCGCCCCAGAAAAAACCAACCGTTGATTCCAATGGCGGACTGAGCTGCCGAATTCAGACTCGATGTTAAACTTGCGGTCAGCAGTGACCGGGAAATTTCCGCCTTCCTCGCAGAGCAGTTCAAGGGAAGGTGCCGATTGCTGAATCGCGAACTTACCTCTCAAAGGCTCCACCAATTGCCACCCGCGATATGGATTGAACACTTCAAGACGAGCGCCGCTCACTTTGCGGTAGTCCGGCACTTCTTTGCTCGTCGCGTAGCCAGACAGTTCATGTCCAATCCAATCCGAGATTTCTGCAAGGTCCAATTTGGAGGAGATGACTTTCGCCATTCGTAATAGCTCTGTCACCGACTTGTTGGAAGTCGCAAGATCGTGTTGGAGCTGGATCACGAGCCCGGCCATATTTCGCTGCCAAGCCTACGCTCGCGAACATGGTGAGCAAGGTGCAGTTGTCCTATTTTCTTCACACCTTTTGCACGGGTTGCTCACAGCTATTCACCGGGGCAAGCGGTTGCCAGCGGTTGCCATAAAACGCCCAATTGAAGCCTATTGAGCTGGATAGCGGCGAAGGCAAATAGCGGTTCCACCCTTATTTTACCGCTGTTTTATGCGGTTCCTAAATGGTGGGTTGGCCGGGACTCGAACCCGGGACCAACGGCTTAAAAGGCCGCTGCTCTACCGACTGAGCTACCAACCCGCCAAGGGGTGCGAAACGTAATAGAGGCCAAGGACGTTCGCAAGGGATTTTCGCTGGGGATGAGGTTGCGGCGTGGAGCGGAGGAGCGTGGAGCGGAGGAGCGTGGATCTATCAGCTCGGGCGTCGCTATAAATGTTTCACCTCTACGAGGTGAGGAGCTTCGCACCCAGGTCGGTAAGTGGCTCAATGGTCCGAGCGCTTGCAAAGAAGTTCGGGATCAAGGCCGGTTTTTCGCGTAGCAGGTTCAGCCGGCAGGGGCTCACCTGCGCTGGAAAATTCGCAGCGTTCCGCCGGCTGAAGCCGGGACTACAAACTCTACCGCAATCCGCCCTGCTACTGATTGGCAGGGCGGCTGATGCGACTGTTGCCCAACGAAGAGCCGCCGCTGGGGGCGAGTCGATTGCCCGATGGCAGGCCGGTGGGAGCACCAACCCCGCTTACGACACGCTTGTACTCCGCTTGCGCCTGTGGAAGCAGTTTTTGCAGGGCTGCAATGCGAGCCTCATCGGTCGGATGGTCGCGGAAGATTACCGGCGTCGATGCTGAAGAAGCGCCCTTGCTATATTCTGCAAACCTCTGCCAAAAACGCACGGCTTCGGCCGGGTCATACCCGGCACGGGCCATATAAATAAGTCCGATCCGGTCAGCGGCCGATTCCTGGGTCCGGCTATGAGGAAGTTCCCGGCCAAGCTTGGTCGTGATCCCGTAGGCGGTTTGGGCTGCGGCCTGGTAAGTCGGACTGGAAGTTGAAAGAGCGCTTCCCAAAATCTGGCCGCCACCCTGCATCAGGAGGGCTTCGCTCATTCGTTCGCTTCCGTGGTGGGCGGCCGCGTGCGCGACTTCATGTCCCAGCACTGTGGCCAATCCGGCTTCATCTTTAGTGATGGGAAGCAAGCCGCTATAAACGCCAACCTTTCCGCCAGGCAGACAAAAGGCATTGGCTTCCTTACTTTCGAAAACCACGAATTCCCATTGCGCATTCGGCAAGTCGGGCGAAGCAACCGCGGCGATGCGCTTGCCGACTTTTTGCACCAGAGCATTGGCGGCGGGATCTTTGCTGATGGGCACTTGCTGTTTCAGCTCGTTGAAGCTGGTCAAGCCAAGCTGCATCTCCTGGCCAGCCGAGATGAAATTCAATTCTTTGCGGCCCGTCACAGGCTCAGTTTTGCAAGCGCTTAGAAACAAGCCCGCGGCTAACGAGACAACTAGAATGCGAAATGTCCTCTTCATAAGGGGATTCGACCATATCGGGAGCAACTTGCCTAGTGGGTAATCATCCCCTATCCGCATCGGTATCACCGAAAGCATCGCGAATTGACACCACATTCCCCGCCCATACGCTTCCGAAAATCGTGAAGATCCTTGTTCTCACTAATTTGTACCCACCACACCACGCCGGCACATATGATATGAAGTGCCAAGTCCTGGTCGAGGCCCTGACCACGAGGGGCCACCAGTTGCACGTGTTGACCTCGACCCACGGGATCGGAAGCGAGCAGCGTGGCGGTGATGTCGAGCGGCGGTTCCGACTCAATGGCGTCTACGATCATCCACTGGTGACTGATTACAAAGAGTTAAAACGGCTTGAGGTGACCAATCATCGGGTGCTCCGAGAAACGGTTGAAACCTTCCAGCCGGACTTGATTTATGTTCATTCGCTGGAAGGCCTCTCTAAATCGCTCATTTTCAGCCTGCAAAACATGCGCTTACCCGCTGTTTATTCAGTTGATCATTACTGGCTGGCGCGGGAAGTCGGCAAAGATCCCTGGTTGCGTTGGTGGAACAATCCTAAGAATTCAGGTGGTCGAACGCTGGCCCGCGCCATCCTTGAACTCACGGGGCAAAGGTCGAAGTTCGACGACCTGGCCCCGACTCGCGCTTCGAAAGCCGACCATCGGCTCCCGCAACTCTACGCGGGCGACGGTCCCTTCACTTCGGCGCAACCCAATTCGCTGGCCACCTTCCGTTTCGAGCACATCTACTTCTGCAGCCAGACGGTCAAGTTCGCCACCGAGACGGCAGGATTCCGGGTGAACCACGGCGAAGTCATTTACCCGGGAGTGCCGACCCAAATTTTCTTCGGGGAAGTGAAGCCACCGAGTGCACCCACAACCAAATTCCTGATCGTGAGCAAACTCGACGCTCAAAGCGGAGCGCTCACCGCAATCAAGGCCCTGCGCTCGCTACGCACGCGTGGCGGCAACGCCACCCTGGCCATTTATGGCCGTGGCGACTCCGATTACATGGCGCAAATCCGTTCCGAAGTAGCCGCGCAACAACTGCCTGTCGAGTTCCTGCCGGTATCAAACATGACCAAGGACCTTCCGGGAATTTATCGGCGGCACGACGCTCTTCTTTACACCGCCGAATGGAACGAGCCATTTTCGATTACCCCGTTGGAAGCCATGGCATCAGGCTTGCCCGTGATCGGCAGCGCGATTGGGGGAGCGGGCGAACTTTTTCGCGAAGAACAAAACGCTGTGACCTACTCGCCAGGGGACAGTGAAGTGCTGGCCAGCCGCATGCAGCAACTGCAGAAACAACCCGACATCCGCTGCCGAATCGCAGATGCTGGTCAGCAGGAGGTCCTCAGCCAATTCAACGAATCAACGGTCACTGATCGGATCGAGACTTACCTGCAAAGCGCTTTGGGGGATCAGCCGGAATAAAGAACTTCGTCGGCAGACTTTGTCGGGGAACTTTGTCGCTGGACGGAATGAATCGACAAAGGCGGCCGACTAAGTTGGGGGGACAAAGTTTGGGAGGAGGGGCCGATCAAGAAGCCACTTCTTCTACTTCCTCGGAATCAACCTCCTCGGAATCGGATAATCCGCGCCGCTCGGCCAGCCGCGTCTTGGAAACGACTCCCTGATCCTCGAGCTGTTTTTGCGCCTCCATCGAAAACCGCGTCCAGGGAATGGCCTTGAGCCGTTCGGGCTCGATTGGCTGGCCGGTCAACTCGCACTGGCCGTAGGTTCCATTCTCGATGCGATTGATCGCCTGCTCGATTTCGAAAAGCGCGTTCTGGTCGGATGAAAGCATGCTCAACGCCCAATCTGAATCATAGGTATCGCTGGCCGCGTCGGCCATATGGATGCTGTAAGTGGCGCGCTCCTCCTTGGCGTCGCTGGCCAGAGTTCGCCTGGAGTCCATCATTTGCTCACGCAGCTCGCGCAGCCGGTCTAAAGGCTCGCGCCACTCGGGGTTAATTTTTCGCTTGCGAATGGCGCCCCCGAGAATATCGAGCGTGCTGGCTTTGGGACGAAGCCCCGATTCAGACCTGGACATATGATTTACCTTCTGCATGACACGCGCAACATTCCTGTAAACCAAGGGTCTGCAAATGGGGCAGATGCTGTAAGTAATGCACGATTTTGGAGTAGGGAGCGAGCGTAACGGTTCTCCTCCACTGTGGGCACCGAAGACCTTTCCATGAACCGCAGCATAAAGGGCCTCCTCTCCCCGTCCCTCTCCTCCCTTGGGGAGGAGAGGGAGAACAGCCGCCGCGAAGTTCATGGGTTCAATGCGCGACCCAACGGCTCGGGGAAATCTCACCCCGAAGCTGCTCGCCCTTCTGGATACTTGGCCGATTTCAGCGCGGTCACCTCGATTCGACTTTGACCGGTCGTGCGCGCCAAGACACATTGCTTCGGCAATGAAACGGCCTTCCTATGCCTGACGAGATATCCAATGCGCTGATCAAGCCAACTGGCGAAGCGACCGGCTTCATCCCGGCCCCTGGGGGCAAGGGCAAGCCAATCAACGTCATAGGCACCACCGCTATCCGCGAAACCTTCGACGCCAAATGCATCGAGCAGGCCCTCAACTCTCGCGGCGCGCACGGCGTCAC
>Ga0137394_10000553_pt1 | contig 26200 bp, 44 predicted proteins | sample czobulk116metaG_FD_108278 | JGI IMG/M metagenome (GOLD analysis project Ga0137394, IMG submission 108278) | Vadose zone soil microbial communities from Angelo Coast Range Reserve, California, USA - czobulk1.16 metaG | ecosystem: Environmental > Terrestrial > Soil > Vadose zone | place: USA...
AGGTACAAGCTTAACCTTGTCATGGTTGCGAAGGCTTTATGCGCAAGAAGTCAGGTGGAGAAGGCCCCGCCATATCTGCGGGCCAACCTGCACCAGCAAACGCGGTCTCAAGCAAAAGGAGGTGCAAAGTCTTCGACCCGAATTGAAACCGCATCCGTCACTGGCACCCTTTCTGTTGGCGTCATGGGCCGTCGTAAGTTCCGTTTTATGGCTCTACCCTGTCTGGGAAGCTCTGACTCGGAAACTTCTGCTTGGAAGAGCATCACGTTCGATAACTCAGAGCTTAAGTTGCTGCGACGATCTAAACTTCAAGTTGGTACGACCAAATGACCAACTTGAACTTAAATCAACCAGTACTATGGTACCGCGTTCTCGTCATTAATATTGTGCTACACAAACTTGGATGTAGTTCAGCCACTTGCAGGTTTCTATTGCGCAACCTCGAAGTTCATCTCGTTATCGCGTACATAGCCACGGCTCATGAGCTCATATCAGACAACCTGGTGTGGCGAGTCTCCCCCGGGCCAGCACCTCGCAGCACTCACCGTCACCAATTCAGCCTGGGCGATGTAGGACAGCCCTCGGGTCATAGTCCCGTATGACCGATATGACCGAGCTGATTTGGAACGGACGCGATCTATCGCATGAATGTCATTCTCCGGGATTTCGGGTACTCTAGGCTGGGTCAGATTGAAGGAGCTATCCCCGTCTACTGACGCGAACCCATGGCAGATATATCTGCCATGTCTGTCACGCAGATCCGGTTGTACCCCCAGGAAGGGTCCAGTTCACTCCTTCCCCCTCCACGTAGATAGATATTTTCGGGACGCTCTCCTCTCCACTCTCTGGCTCATGGATATCGACAACTCTGCAACCCGTGAGGTCCCCCGACCGCTGTCGACTGCGGCCGTGCGATTGGGGCTCGAGATGGATATGATGATGAAGGGCGTTTCTGATTTCTCTCACCGCCTTTCTATACCAGCGGAATGTCAAGACCGTATCGTCCTCACGAAGGAACATGGAGCTTCCGGAGATGTCGAACAAATGGGCGACTGGGGCCTCGATAAAAGGAACCCGCGCAACTGGCCTTTGAGTAAAAAATGGGCAGCCGTGAGCGTGGTGAGTTCTCCCTGTCGATTTTTCAACTGGACGCTCAAGTACAAATACGTCCCTTTGCGACACGATAGGTATCAGCTTATACCGTCGTCGCCGCTATTGTCAGCTCCATGATGGCACCTGCTTTGCCGCAAATCGCAATTCAATACCATATCACCAACGAGACAGAAATCCCTTTGACTCTATCTCTATTTATGCTTTCCTATGCTTTCAGCCCACTCTTGTTTGCGCCTTTGTCGGAAATGTTCGGGAGAACATGGGTGGGTTTCCGTATCACGATCCTTCTGCAGTCACCTTTAGTCATACCATTGTTCAGGTTCTTCACATCAACAACTTGTTATTTATCGCCTTCAACCTGGGCTGTGCATTCGCGCCATCCAAGGTTGCCTTCCTCTGCTTCAGGTTTCTCAGTAGGTTGAAGTACGATTTCGGTTGAGTGATATCTGAAAGTAATGCAGGCGGTTGGGCTGCTGGTTCACCAAACGCCGTTGGTGGAGGCATCGTTGGAGATGTATTCGCTGCCGAGGATCGAGCTGTGGCAATGGCGGTCTACACCCTCGGTCCCGTCATTGGTGGGTCTCAATACTCTGTGGTTCCTCGCGTCGCTCTAATCCCCGGGCCCCTGTAGCTCCTGCGGTCGGCCCCGCAATCGGTGGATATATGACAGAAACTATTGGGTGGAGATACCTCTTCATCTTCGTCGCTGGCCTGTCCACGGTCGCTGCCGTGGGTGGTATCCTTCTGTATCGTGAGACGTATGCCCCTGTCATTCGCCGACGGATCATGCTAGAGACAAGTGCAACTGGAAAGCCAAGGGAAAGCCAATCCCATCTTCCTCAAACCCAGGGGACTCGGAACCGCCTGAACTACTTTTTCACCAACCTTCGAAGGCCATTCATGCTGCTGACTACAAGCATCATCTGCTTCGCTCTCAGCTCATACATGGCTTTGTGAGTCCTTTATAAATAGTATCTTCGGGCATCGCTAATCCTAGTAAGGATATTTGGTCAGGCTTTGCTAACTTGAATGTACTAACCTGAGCTGATCAGACGACTTGCAGGCATTTACTTCCTCATGTTTACCACTTTCCCTGGCACGTCCGAGGACCTGTTCGCGCGCCTGGGTAATCTAATCAGACCATAGGTTTATTTGATAACGTGTACCATTTTGGTACCGGTGTCGCTGGCCTGGCGTATCTCGGAGTTGGCATGGGTTTTACCGTGGCGACGGTTATAGGAGGGCACTACGGAAATAAGATGTATCGAGCTGTACGTTTCCTATCTTTTTTTTTTCACATGTAGATCGTTCGGTGCTCACCCGGGAGAGGTCAGCTCGCTGCTCGTAATGGTGGTCAAGGAAAACCAGAGATGCGGATTCCGGCAATCCTCGTCGGGTCATTGACCGTCCCCATCGGATTATTGTACGTGTCGACCTTCTAGCTGTGCGGAGTTACAACTGCGTTTACACGCTCTACCACCGTAGCTGGTATGGATGGTCGGCCGAGGCGAAGACACATTGGATCATGCCTATCATCGGCAGCACTATTTTTGGGTTTGGAGTGATGATGGCACTGTATGTCATTTTCCGGTAATGGCTGAGGGCATTTCAGCCGGGGCCGATATCAACCCTCCTTTTTCATTTCTTTAGCCTCCCGATTCACCTCTACCTCGTGGACACATTCACTTACGCAGCTTCTGCCCTCTCCGCGGTATCTGTGCGTCTCTCACCCACGTTCCAATGATCGTCCGTGCCGAGCGCGCGATTGGTTATCGTAAATAGGTCTCTCGATGCCTGCTTGCTTTTGCTTTCCCCCTGTTTGGGGGCCAGATGTTCGATGCTCTAGGTCTCGGTGTGGGCAACTCACTCCTGGCCGCCATCGCAATTGTCATGGGAGTGCCGTTCCCGATTTTTCTCTGGTTCTACGGAGAACGACTCCGGGCACGAAGTAGTTTGACGAGGTATTTTTTTTCCCTAATTGTCATGCTGTAGTCCCTAATTTCTGCCGGCATAGGTAAAACATTAAAAGTAGCATGCATGCTGGCAGGAGATTTGGCAACTAAATCGAGGCGGCTGGCCCGTTGCGGCTCGACAACGAGCCATACAATCTGACGGATAATTTGAGGTTTGAGATCCTGTTACTAACACGTTCTTTCGGGTAATATGGAAGTCTGTATCGTCAAAGACATAATATACAAAAAGGTTGTGCACAACGAAGCAAGGACCGGAAAGGAAACCGAGAGAGGAAGCCTCGACGTTTATGCGCCTTGCAAAGTAGGGGGCCGGCTGAGTGACATGTCCAATCTGGAAGCAAGTTCGAGTACATCGATCTGAAGCTTCTCCAATCTGGTGCGTCTAGAGTTCCCAGCTCAGTTCCTAGACGTTCTCGGGAGATAGGATGGGGAAGGACCTACTCTTTGTTGAACTGTTGCCCAAACTCGAACGCCTGGGATACTCCGAGTCCTAGATTCTTTTCTTGCATGCTCTTTGTCTGTACCCGCTCCCTCTCGCTCAGCAATTTCAAGTGAGGTAGCAGCCGATCGTACTCCCGTTTCAGCTTTGGTCGGCCACCACGACAATCAGTATCATAGAATACTATAAGCGAATAAATTTGTCTCACCGCTTGCATGCGCGCCTTGAGAGACGTCTCGTCGTACTTCCCCGCGCCAAGCACTTGCTCGCGCATCCTTCCCAGCTCGTCGAACCACTTCGTTTCGTGGTCGCTGAGCGTCGGGTTCGCGCGCTTCGTGAGCTCCGCGAGCACGCGGTCCAGCCGCACGAGCAGCGCCTGCTGCCCCGCCTGTATCGCGCGCGTGCGAGCGTCGATGTGATCTTGCCGCTCGCCGCGGAGCTTGCCCAAGAGCACGCGGATCTCGTTGACCTTGGTCACCTGTCGGCGGAGCTCCTCGTGTTGCAACTCGCTCCGCGCGTTCGTTTGACGGTAGGCAGACTCGACGCCGTGGATCCGCGTCACGATCTCGTCTACTTTGTTGGAGAAAAAGCGGAGCGTGTCGGGGGTTATGCGGAAATCTTTCGATTCGGGCGTCGCCAGGTGTGGCGTGGCGGGTAGGCCCGTCGAGGACAGGCCCGGAGGCGGCTCCCAGGGCTCGGTGCCGAGCAACGAAGTATATGCGGGTGGGCCCTCGGCGGGTTTGATCAAATGATCAGCAGGCACATTAATTTTGTGCTCATCCTTGAATGGAATGCCGGAGCGCATATTCAAGGAGAACGAAACGACGCGCATGGACGAGGTGAGTATGTATATGCTGTAGTTCAGGTAAACGTCATTCGGCACCATGACAGAGATAACTGGATTGGACGCTCTGCGTCCATTCAGTGAACGATCGTCGAGAGCAATTGTTGAAATCTCACTTTCTTTCCACCGAGAACGTCGTCACAATCGGCTGCACCTCGGCGGAGACGGGGTTGCGCAACGTGGTCAAAAGCGCATCTTCAGCCCCACTTGAAATAGAACGCAAAGCACTGCTTAGGGCACGCAGCATTTTGTACAGATGGATGGCGTGCACTCCGAAGCCATGATACACATAGACGGTGTCTCCGTGTATCGGATCTGGAAGAAGGACAGGATAATTTCCCTGTAGGAGATCAAGGCAAGGCGGCTGAGTTGTTGACAGTGTGCTGATCAAGCCAAGGTCGATGGTCTCATATACTGCTAGCATAGGCAGTTCGGCATTTGGAGACTGCGATGGAAATCAGGACACTATGTGTTACTAGAACATCATACACTGACCTGTCGATTCTCCCAGCGGGCTTCCACCTTGTCTACGTCAAGACAGACATCAACTTTGCCGTCCTGAGTAACGATCAACACCACTCCCAGCCGCTCTGTCTCTCCATCGTCGTCGTTCTCGTCATCTTTATCAAATGACAGGTATAGTATGTCAGTGACATCACCACCCTCGCTTCCATCGAGCGTTAATGGTGCGGGCTGTAGGAGGAAAGGGCCTTGGCGCAAGGGGGGTGTTTTTAGCGTTGTTGGTGGGTGGAGTAGGACGCAACGAGACGCAGCAGGGAAAACGGTCCCTGGAGGGAGTTGCTTGAGAAGTGTACTGATATACTTATGTTGATAGGAGTATGTAGTTGATAGGGATTGAGACTCGGACGACGGGTTTTGAGAGAGGTATTCTTGCTTGGCAGCTACGAAGCACTCGAGGGCATGGATGTACGATGAAGGTATTGACCTAAATACAACAACTATCAGAGGGAACAGAGTTGAGACAGTTGGCAACGTACGCGTTCTTCGGCATATAAGGACAGACCGCATACACGTCTCCGCTCTTCATCACGGCATAAATGGTCAAAGGGCCCCAGTCGGCCTTTCCCTTGCCGAACGTGAAAGAAGCAACCTCGCGCTCGGCCGAGTCAATAGCATTGAATGCTTTAGATGACCTACGCCGGTCGGGGACAAAGGAAATAACTTGTTGAGGCTCTTCCGCGTCCATAGAAATGTCATACTCGCTGAACATTGAAGGCAACCATGAGCGAAGAATTCAGACGAAGAAGTGGGAAATCTCACCGAAGCTTCCCATCTACAGTCATTACCATGAGCGTTGAACCTGCTTCGCCCCATGGATGCCATTCGATCTTGGCTATGGGCGCTGACGCAGAGGACGCATGGAAATACTGCCCGACTTGGATAGACCTGCAGAAAAGAAGTTCAGAGAAAAACGAACACGAGACGTGGTGAATCAGCGCGAACTTGCAGTCTATGGTCGTGGGCACAAGACGCATGAAACCCGGTCGGGGAAGGACCACAACCGCGACTTGGAAGGTACCTGCCACGGCCAATAGTTTCCTCGTTGGATTGAGGGACAGTTGTGAGATGTCGAACTGAATATTGGGCGTGTGTAGAACCTGAAGGATCCAAGTCGTCAAGTCAGCGTTTGTCGAAACAGCCATACGGTAATGCGCGCCTTGTATGACTTTGACTTGCCCCTACCAAGCTTCGCATCTCCGAGGGATGTCACCCGTACTTCTTTCTCGACAGCAACTATCAAATCCGCGTCCTTTAAGACCATAGTCTGGCGTCTACCGGACGGCGAAGGGGAGTCACTGTGCGGCTCCAGGCGCGTGAAGTCAGGAAGCGAGTTGGTGGAGAGTTCTAGCTGTTGGGACGGCCTAGTATCCATCGGAAGGGAGAAGATGGGATGACCTTTGAGCATAGATGACCAGTCATCCGAGTATTCGTGTTCGGATTGGTCTAAAGACTGTAACTGCATGGCTACGTCCAGCCAATTCAACTGGCCGTTCCTTGCTTTCCCTTCCCTTACGGATGCGCGCGGGCCGGATATCCGCCAATTCTCCCACGGGTGATGCTTGGCTTGCGCGTCCAGTCCAACTTGAAGTTGCAGTTGCATCTTAACCAATGACTTCTATCGGTACAGGATACGATCTCTCTGCTAGCACTTACTCTCCAGATGGCCGCATATTTCAGGTCATATCCTTCACCCAATCGCACGCCGGTCGTCGCTCTTACTCCGTTTCCCACAGGTCGAATACGCAAGCAAGGCTGTAGATAATTCAGGGTATGCGTCCTCGTTTGGTCGCCGCGGTGTGACGATACTATATACCTCCTGCTAGGACCGCGATTGGTCTCCGTGTCAAAGATGGTGTTGTTTTAGCCGTGGAGAAGCTTGTCCATTCGAAACTTCTGGTGCCTGCGGCAAATCGCAGGATCCAGACAATAGACCGCCATATTGGCCTGGTGCGTCTTGGCATATACTACGTCAACCCTCGCTCACGGCCATCCAGGCTAGCTCTGGACTCCTGGCAGATGGACGACACCTTGCCAATAGAACACGAGACGAGGCCGCGAACTATCGCGACAATTATCGCGAGCCGTCACCTCTTAAGGTCTGTCGCATTCTTACTGTCGGCAATTATCCACGCCTCATCACGTTATGGTGCAGGCATTGGCGGACCGTGTAAGCCTTTATATACAGGCATATACCCTCTACTCCTCCGTACGGCCATTCGGTTGCAGTACCATCCTTGGTGGTGTCGACAAAGATGGCCCATCGATATATGTAATCGAGCCTAGCGGTGTCTTCTACGTGCGCATAGGATACCACGTTGATTTGATCTCTTTGCTAATTTGTCGCTGCACAGGGCTACCATGGCGCCGCCATCGGTAAAGGCCGCCAGCTTGCAAAGACCGAATTGGAAAAGCTGAAGCTCGGCGAGCTAACGACGCGCGAGGCGGTCTTCGAAGCTGCACGAATGTAAGTATCATATTCCTGGGGTAATCCTATCACTAATACTATCACAGTATCCACCTTGTTCACGACGATGCCAAAGAGAAGGAATTTGAGTTAGAGCTATCGTGGATCGGTGATGAGACCAACGGTCGTCATGTAACCGTACCACAGGATCTTTTCGAAGAAGCGGACCGAAAAGCAAAGGAGGCATTAGAGAACTTTGAATGACCAACTCTCTCGCTTGTTGTATTGTACTTCGACCCAACCATTCCTGCGTTGCACGTTGTCCTATCTAGAACATTCAGGTAGTTCAGTCCGTCGCCCCGTATACCTGAGGCCTGGCTGAGGCTCCTTGGTTTACAAAGGGTTTGCTGATAGGTCGCGGGGAAAGAAACCAGTTTATACAATCTAGACCAGTGTCCAGGTATTTGGTTATACAATCTGTTCCAACTCGCGGGCATACGCTAGATTGTTGGCAATCAGCTTCTCTTTTGGTATCTCCGTCTTCTCCTCTCCCTTCTGAGTGAATCTAATCACCTCTTGCGACAGATCTATCTGCCAACCCCGCTGAAAGATGACACGAGAGGGTGAGCGCATAGACACGTATAATGGGGTGTTGGGCGTACCTGCTTGGCAAAGTCCAATATTTCTGATTGTGACCTAAAGAAGAGTAGCGTCGCTGCATCCTTGAGCGGCAGACTCTCGTACGCCGCCTCTTCACAGCTCGCGATCTCATTCCTATCGCATTGAGTAAGCCGCCAGCGAACCGATCACGGAGGCGAAAGAATGAAATGATAAAAAACAAAAACAAACGAACCGGATGGTACCCATCAAACTGTCGACGAAGAACTTGTATTCCTCCGCCGGGGCCTCCTCCCGCGCGTTCCAGACCTTGCTGTAGCTGCCCTCCATGAGCCAACTCTCGAGATTGACGGGGTGCCGGATAAACGGGTTCGCGATGAGTTCGTCGGCGGGGAACGGGAGGGACTCGAGCGTCGTGTGGAAATCGGCGATACGGTTTTGGATGAGCAGGCGGATGAGGTTCAGGCCTCGGATGGGGAATTCACGCTCAGAGCGCGGGAGGATAGAACTGTAAATATTCGGCGGTATGAGCCGCGAACGAAATGAAACGGGGCATGTGGAAGTGTCGGAAAGGAGACGACAACTCGCCTATAGTCATTGTAGAACGTCTGCAGTTGAGAAAAGTAACGGTCGAACGAGGGCACCGCTTTTGTCCGTATGCTCCAGAATGCTCCGATCTCGAGAATCTCTCCTGTGATTGTAAGTTGTGTCAGGGAAGTCTTATCTCGGGAAAGCAGCATTACTCACGGGCAATCACCAGGTCCTTGGTGCTGTAGTCACCCTGGGGAAATATGAGCCCCGTCTCGATTAAAACGACCTAATGGGGGGTTTCACGTCTTTGAGAACTGAGAGCATGGCTAGAGCAGACGAGACGCACTTTGAGCTCTGCCAATAGTCTACCAGATGTCTTTAGATCTGACGGCCGTGATGTGAAAGCCCTGACCAGTTGCTTGTGCAGGGTATGGAGTTTTGACGAAGACATATCGAGGGGGAATAGCAGTGGTTCGTTGCTGCACGACTCGAACGCGACGCGCGTTCCTCTATCACGAACGCGTAATCGTAATCCAACTCTCACTTCCCATCCGCTCGCTCATCTACGATACACCCTTCTCGATATCCCTCGTAACAAACAAAGCAAACATGGAAATCATAGACATGGACAGGCTCAAAACCGGCGAGGTCAACCTTGGCGTACGTCGTGTCTCCCTTAACGATCACCACCACTACCATCTCCTTCCCGCGAACGGTGCTGAATCTGACCGCGCATCGATCAACTAAACCATGTATACAGACTTCGATCATGGCAGTCCAATTCGAAGGTGGCGTCGTAGTCGGCGCAGACAGCCGGACGACGACGGGGAGCTATATCGTCCGTCGTCTCATATGCATATGCTCACAGAAACCGAACGCTCACACACACACTCATAAAAGGCTAACCGCGTGACAGACAAATTGACTTATGTCCACGACCGCATCTACTGCTGTCGATCCGGCTCGGCCGCAGATACGCAAGCTGTCGCAGATGTGGTGCACATGGCTTTGCAGCAATTTACGTGCGTAGCGCTCTCTTTCTTTCTTTTCTTCCCCCTCTTCCTTCTGCTGGAGTAGCCGTCTTTATCTCGTCCTCATTTTCTGATTTTATTGGGGATACAGACAAGCGAGCGGCGGACCACCGTCCGTGCATGTTGCCGCGACGTTATTCGAAACCATATGCTATTCAAACAAGGACGCATTGTCGGCCGGCATCATCGTCGCCGGATGGGACAAGGAGGTTGGTCCGAGCGTGTACAACATCCCGCTCGGTGGCGGACTATTCCGTCAGCCGTGGGCGATCGGGGGCTCAGGATCGACCTATGTCTATGGCTACTGCGACGCGACGTATAAGGAGGGTTGGGGACGCGATGAGACGGTCCAGTTCGTCAAGAACAGTGAGTAGCCCTCCCTCTTCTTGAGTGGCAGAACTCATGCTCGTATTCCGCAGCGCTCGCGCTGGCTATGGCCCGCGATGGCTCGTCGGGAGGTGTCATCCGAATGGCAGTGATCACAGAAGACGGTGTGGAGAGGCTTTTCGTACCGGGTAACGAGTTACCCACATTCTGGGAGGGTTTAGAAGTGCTTGGTACACCCGCCAAGCAAACAGGTGTCGTCCCCATGGCTGTTGAGCCATTGTAACTTGAATTGTACATGGAGCACTACATCTCGAGCCCACTGAATCCAAATCTACGCTTCTCACTGGAGCTGTATTACAGTACCTCGAAAGTAATTACACGCTCATGCTGGTGGACGCCCTGCCCGGGTCACCTTCGGACCTCGATCCCGCCTGGTGCTCCACATACGAGCGAAAGCATAGAGGCCCAGCGCGACGGCTAATAACATGAGCAACGATACGGTTAAAGCTACCCAAGCGGCATCCCATCTCCCCGTGCGTGAAACTCCCGATAAGTCCTGAGCTATGTACGCAATGAAGCCGATCGCAAACGCAATGATACCCCACACGAGCAAGACGGGTGGCAAGCTGAGGAACATCGCATGGCCGTGTAACCCAAAGACGCCATGTTGGGCGTTGTGTAAATACGTGAACTGGCAGGGATGGCATCACTGGGGTGCCCGGCTCAGAAATCAAAGGGACTTACCGATTGCGACTGTTTGACTTTGGTTTGGTGTCTCCACAGGCAAAACACTCCCGTGATCATGCTTCCCATCGATGCAAAAACGGAAACAATGCCTGCTGCCCTAGAAGTTGCTTCGATATCAGGTACGGCAAGAAGACCCACCGTCGCCCTACAAGGATTGATCGGTTTGAACAACAGCATATTATATATGTACTCACGATAAGAGCACGGTAGCCTTTCCGGCCCAGCATCAGCCCTCACAGAAGGACGACGAAAGGTGCACCACTCTTACGATGAGGAGGAAGTCTTGATATTCCTTAACAATACGGCTGGTATATTGATCCCAGATCTCTTGCACAGTGCTGAGTCGCCCATGATATTGACTGACCACCTTGATGTGTTCTAAATATGAATTGGGAATAGAGAAAAATAGGGCGCTGATGGTGAAATTCAGCGGAATCCGGATGTACGCTGAAAACGGTGCGCTCGGTAGGGGTCCCGTCGGTACCCTTTGTGCGTAGTTCTCGCCCCATTGACGATATGTGTCTTGTCCATAACGCTCCGTGACACGGAAGCTCCCTAACGAGTCATCATGATAGTGCCTAAATACGTAGCAGCAGACAAGACACCAAATACTGAACGTACAAATCACTCTCAGGATCCAGCTCAAAAAAACTGTCCGCCCTGGGGAGTCATCTCCTAAATCGGCTGAAAGAGACAAGTGAGGGAGAACCATGGGCAAATAAAGGTTGTGGACCTTACAATTGATTCGGGATATTGCGCGAAGCAGGTCCTCGCACTCCTGCTTCGAAAAGGGAACGGTGCTACGAGGTCCTGACCTGAGGTTGTCTGATATGGTATGAGTCCCGAAATAACTCCGGAAAGAGAAGTTTTCACCGAGATGAAACCAAGCTAGTGCATCTCTGGCTTCCTGCTCAGCATTTGGAGGGAGAGGTACATGGTTGGGGTGTCTTTCGAGGTAGTTCCAGTACATCCTTCGCCGCTTGTTTACTGTGGACGCTGATCAGTGAGGTGTAGGCCCTATTGTGTGTAAACGCACCATGGTCAGGATCAGTGGACATCACGTCCTTCAGATTATAACCAGCCATGCATGAAATGTGGTTCACGACGAGCGAGAACATGTGCTCGTTAGGCTGCGGATCGTGAGGAACCAGGAGTTCCATTCCATCCACCAAGTCGCAGAAGGGATATGTCGCGATGTACGTTTCGATGGCGTCTAGAACCTTTGGGATGCGAATGTCGTCGTTGGTGACAACGCGGGTCTCGGGATGACAAAAGTACACCCATCCTTGGGGATGGACGTGTGACATCCATCCTTTGGGCGTCGGGTGTGTGGAACGGACTGGTGGTATCTGCAGGTCATGTCTGTATGCCGCAGGTGCATATAGTTGCTTGAGCAAAGTCAACCGATCGTCAAAGCAGAGTAAACTCACTGGGACGTTTGTATAGTCATAGTGGCCTAGAGGATGGGCACTGTGCAGGACGCTATAGGTATCACAGTATCGCCGCATTTAAAAGGGCCGACAGTGGGAAAAATCACTATTTATACTGCGGTCGTCATACGGGAGCGACGAAAGACTGTAAGCGCTCGCAAAAGCAAGATTTGAGATCTCGTGTCGCCTGACGCGGGGTCGTGTCTTCACGTCACTTCAAACCAACCATGAGCAGCAACTTTGGAACAGGTCAAGGCCTGTTCGGCATCCCATCCAATCAGAATAAAAATCAAGCCACATCGGCCCCTGGCTCTGCTTCACCTACTGGTGCAAGCCCGTTTGCGAACCTGGGCGCAAACACGACGAACAGTTCCGTCTTCGGAGGGTCGGGCGCGGGAAACACGCCTGCTGGCGGTGGAACTACTGGGAGCATATTCGGGACAGGTGGCAGTGCGTTTGGTAGTAGTGGGAACACGAACACGGCCATGCCAACTGCGGCTGGAGCTGGAACTGGAGCCGGTACAACCACTCCGTTTGGTAGCGGGTTCGCAGGTCTGTACGCGTCTTACTCGGCCTTTATGAACCATCTCATCCAAAGATCACGTAGCAAAACCTGCGACATCCACAGGCTTCACAGGGACAACGACCGGGAGCTCGCTGTTCCCGAATGCAGGTTCGAACATGGGGACTTCTGGGCCGACGTCTGGACAAAGTCTGTTCGGAAATAACCCCAGCGCCAGCGCGGGGGCCACTGGAGGTGCGCGCGAATCATCTACTCATCATTCGGTTTCCTGGAATAGCAAACCCTTTTTTTATTTATTTTCCAGCCCCCATGTTCAACTTCCCAAAACCTGCGGCCCCTGGTGGGGGCCTCTTCGGCCCAGGCGCAGCAGGTTCCACCGGCACCAGCGGAACCGGTGCACCTGGTAGCAGCTTATTTTCCGGTACAACGAATGCGGCGGGTGGGGCAGCAACTCCCAGTGCAACTGGCACCACCACACTAGCGGCCACCGGCACATCTACCGGCCCAAGTACCCTCGGTGTAGGCCTTTTCGGGAACACCAAACCAGCCGATAGCACTGCCAAGCCCGCAACTTCTCCCTGTAAGTACAGAGTTATGATGAAGAGTGAACAGACACTTATGAATCGCAGTCTTCATCCCTCCTACGTCAGCGACGGGTTCCTCTACAGGCACAGCACCAGCAGGTGACACATTCGCCGCTCACAGACAAATTCTGGTCTAAACCGATACTATAGGCAGTAGTCTGTTTTCTGGTCTTGCGCCCAAGCCCAGCGAGACCTCTACATCATCGCCGGCTCCATCCAGCACTCTTCTCGGCGGTAGTGCCTTTAAACCCCCAGGCTCAGGCACGACTACCACAACCCCAGCAATCAATACCCAACCCGCCTTCAGTCTAGGTGGCTCCACCGCAACGGGAGACAAGCCAGCCTCCACTACCGGCACAGGTAAGGGTTCGCCATTTGATCTTCATCACTTCAGTTAATCACAAAGAACACAGCTGGTGGTGGGCTCTTTAGTAATCTCGGTGCTACCGCGAACAAACCCGAGGAGAAAAAAGACGGCGCATCTAGTAAGTTATTACAGTACTGCCTTTCCTTTTGACATTCATATCGTATCCCATCAGCCACTCTACCAACTTTCTCCCTCGGTGGCCAGCAGACAGGGGCCGGGGCGGCCACTGCAGCACCCACGATAGAGAAAAGGGATGGTGTCGCTGCCCCATGTGAATATTCCCTAGTCTGAGGGTGCTTGTCACCATCTGACCTTGTCCTTGTAAAGCATTGTTCTCTGGTTTGGGAGTTGCCACCTCAGGTCCCACCAAACCTACAACGCCACTCGCTGGTGGACAGCTATCTTTAACCGCATCGGCCATTTCCGTACCTCCGCCGTCCATGCTTAAGGGGAAAAGCATCGAAGAGATCATCAACAGGTGGTCAACTGATCTGGAATCCCACGTGCGCGAGTTCAATAAATTCGCAACGGAAGTAGCAGTTTGGGACCGCGCTTTGATAGAGAACGGCAACAATGTAGGTCTGCCATGTCCAGACGTGCCTCGGTATAGCTTTGACATGATATTGTCTTGCAGCTCGCGGCTTTGTATGGCCATGTTTTGGCTGCCGAACGAGAGCAAAATGATATCGACCAGTCGTTGGAACACATCGAACAACAGGAAAGGGAGCTCACCGCTACAGTTGAAATGTACGAGAAGCAAATGTCGGATATCCTCGGTGGTCAGGGTGGAACCCTACGGACGCTGGATACCGGCCCTGCCGACACCGAGCGAGACAAAAAGCAGGTTTTTTGCTTTCGTCAAGGAGTCGTACATGGCTGACCCTTTCTCTCACAGCTACATGTTGGCGACCGAGCTTCATAATCACCTCGACGACCTTTCGTCCTCATTGACACAACTCATCGATTCTGTGAATGCGATGTCCATAGGCCAAGGCGACAGTAAGGTCGTATCGGCGGACGACCCGATGACGCAGATTGCCCAGGTGCTTAGCAACCACCTCGAAAGCCTGCAGTGGATCGACGGCGCCTCGCGAGAACTGGATGAGAAGGTCGTAGAGGTGGAAAAGAGAATCAAGGACGTAGGCGGCGTGTCGCAGGGTACTCCTTCGCTTGGGAGTGGAAGCAGATCGCGGGGCTTCGGTCTGAATCGGTAGTAACTTGGGCCCTTGTCACGTACACGTCTCACTGCGTTTCTCCATCTCTCCATATATATCATCATCCAACGCGGTATATGTACTGCGTACGAGCGGTATGAGGTGTATACATTACTATTTGATGGTCGCCCATGTACCCTCCCCACGCTCCCAGCTGTCGCCCTCCCACATTCTCAGTCGCCATAGGGCAATGGCTAATGGAACCATATCTGCTCTTAGAACTGTCTCAGAGCCTGACCGAAGGAGGAAGGCGGGGCTCGCCACGTTGTTCGGGCGTGTGACAAGTCGATTGTCGCCAGCTACTTTGGTCGAGACAGGGCCGTGTTCTCGCCAACGCGCCCGCCGTTCCACCATAAGAAGCCTGCACAACCGTTCGTGCAATGCCGCACGCTGTACCTTTGAAGGAAATAGGGCAGCGCCATTATAGAGAGGGACCTTCATAAGGGTCATGACGTCCGGCAAACCCTGGGAATCCTGCGATGAAAAGACACAACACATCGTAGACAGTGGCGGCAACGGGCCTCCTTTGTCTTGCTCCTTCGGTTGTCCTCCTTCTGAGGGCGGTTCGGGAAGAGGGGACGTATTGGGTACCGGCCGCGCCTTGGTGACGGGATCTCGATTGAGCGGGGGCACAACGAGAATGGCTACAGCGTCCTGGTCCTGTAGAGGTTTACCGGCACGCACGGCTGAGAATTCTCTCCAGGAAAGTCTCCGCAGCAGCGGGGATTCCTCCGCTCCCTGCGGGCGAGCCTGCACCCGCTCGACCAAGAGCTCTAGCTCTTGCAGAATACGCAGGCGGAGCAGGTGGCCGATATATTCCGGCAACGAGGAAGGCAACTTGATCGCCCCGTGCACACGGTTAACCCCTTGAAAAAGAAAGGAAGAACAACAAAACAAAAGTGATCCGGTTTTCTCAAGTCAACGCCGCTTTTTTAAAACGCTAGGAGCGAGAGAAAAGAAAACGCTGTACCTCTCTTTTCAAACTCTTGCATGGCGGCACGTCGACAGACAACGTAGTGTCCCTTGCGGCTGTCGAGACCTTTGAATTTGGGGTGCTGCACGCCGTCGGGAACTAAAGTGTACATTGGCCGGTTAGAGCCCGGGCGTGGAGAGGGTAGTCGTTTTACAGAAAGGCGGATCAAAAAGTCTGAATGTATGCTCTGATCAGTCGGTCGCGTGCTGGCATAAAGTAAGGGTGACATGCCAGCTGGGAGATATCGCGAGGACTGGGCACATTTCCGTATTGGCGTCGACAGCATTCGGACTACAGCGTTGTCTATCAGCGGGCCACCCGACAGAACGGAGAAGGAGAGGGGGACATACGGTAAGGATTTGCCCACCACTCCCTCTCCTCCGGCGTCATCTCGCGACGGACGTCGTCCTCGACCGTCCCGTCTCTGGAAACGATCCTCGTCACCTTTTGAGAATCGGGCAGCGTGACTTGCGGTGGTAGGCTCTTGTGCCGCCTGTATGCCTTGGGGTGCATGATGGGATTAACGTCATCGAGGATGATGGATTGAGAACGGCCAAAGAAGACGGGCGGGGGCGGTAGCTGCTTGCGCAGGGATTTGGGACCTTTAGCGGGGCGTATAGGTCTGATTTTCTCGGACGCGGGAGATCTTGCCTTGAGTCGCCTGAGCAGGCGCGGAATCAGTTGTCGCATGCGAGTCAAACCTTGCGCATGTGGCGTGCGGTCATGCGACACCCCAATATCATGACTCTGATCATTATGCGCTTCATTTCCGATAGAACACCCCCCAGATACAGGGACTACTGGTACTGGGATTCCCTTTGATAGAATCCCCATATATGACTCGCCCGGACATGAGGCCAACAATTACTTCCTCCCCTTGTTTCGCCGCAACGTTTGTGCGACGTGCGACTATGAGTGTCAACATCGAGAACCCCACCGAGCCTATCACGCTCGCTATCATTGGCTGCGGGCAAAGGGGCAGTGTACGCAGCGCGCCAGCACTTTCACCAACTACCTGTTGCTGATCCACACTTCTGGACCCAACACATCTAAATTCCGCATATAGGACTACGCAGAGTATTCCCTCCTAGAACCCTCGAAATGCAAGGTGGTGGCTATCGCCGAGCCGCGACCTCAGACACGGACGCTTTTCGCAAAACGATTCGGCGTCGACGGCAATCTCGCGTTTGAGACCTGGGAGCAGTTTCACAAAGTTTCTGCGGAGACCATCCAGACGGTCGGAAAGCGCCTTGCGGATGCCGTAGTCATCGCCGTCCAAGACCACATACATGCGGAATCGGTCGTGGCCTTTGCTGCGCAGGGATATGACATTCTGTGCGAGAAGCCGATGGCTACGTCGGTCGAACATTGCCTCCTGATCGAAGACGCCGTGAAGAAGGCCGGCATTATCTTTGGTCTGGGACATGGTATGTGCTGCGCCTTCCTGTTCACACACACCCCCCCTCTTACGCCCTTTTACAATGCTGCGGACGTAAAACGCCGTCTCAGTATTGCGGTATTCGCCCTATTCCCGTGATATCACTGCGTTGGTAAGATCAGGGAGGCTAGGCCAACTCATCAACATCCAGCACATCGAGCCTGTCGGTCACTGGCATTTTGCGCACTCCTATGTCCGCGGAAACTGGTCGAAGGAGAGCGAAAGTAGCTCCTCGTTGATGACGAAGAGTTGCCAGTATGTCTTCCGTGGCCTACCAAAATGAGATCAAACGCTGATTAAATACTCGTTCCGCAGCGATATAGACATCATGTGTCACTGGTTCTTCCCAGATACCCCCGTCCGCGTGTCGTCCTTCGGTGGACTCCAGCATTTCCGCAAGTCGGGAAAGCCCGCAGAAGCTGGGGATGCAACGCGTTGCTTGGATTGCGCATACGAAACGCAGTGTCCGTACAGCGCGAAGAGGGGTGAGTTTTCTTTCCCCGCTTACTCGCCCACTGGTCGACCACATCCGAAGCATGAGGAGATTCAACATTCGTCAGTTTATTTGGACAGGGTTGCCATGGGTCGAATTGGCTGGCCGGTTCGTCCCCTCGTCGACGGAATCCCGGATATCGAGAACGTCACGGAAGCGCTCGTCCATGGACCTTACGGGAAATGCGTGTATGAGAGCGACAACGACGTCTGCGACAACCAGGTGTGTACGACGGGTCTCCGACAGCGACCGTACCATATTATACCCTCACTGAGTGACAACCTTTGAACGCACGCTCACCGAAAGACATAAAGGTCGTCAACATCCAATATGCAACAGGCGCAACCGCCTCTTTCACGATGGTCGCCTATACCTCGTTGATCTGCGAGCGACAGACCCGCCTGCATTTTACTCTGGGCGAGATCGTCGGTGATATGAATCAGTTCACCGTGACCGATTTCCGTACAGGTCAATCGGACGTACATCGACCACCTTGCGAGGGTGGAGGCCACGGTGGCGGCGACATTGGCCTCATAAGGGCCTTCGTTGAGGCCGTGAGGACGAGGCGACAGGATCTGCTGGGTACAGATGTTACGGACGTCCTCAAGAGCCACCTGGCCGTGTTTGCCGCGGAACACAGTCGGAAGACCGGAACTGTGGTTGACTGTCTGGAGTTTGAGAACGCTGCTCGTCGTACTTGGATCGGTAGTCTCAAACTAGGCAGCTATGATTTCAGGTAGCCAGGAGACATAGCTGGAGTACGCCTGCATGTCTTGCTATACAGCTGTCTCATGACATGTCCACGAATAATACTGAGTGATAAGGTCGTTACATTGGCAATGATGTGGGACAGCGCTAGGTATCGCAAGTTCGAGGAAACGATCACAAAACATGATGCAGAGATAACAGGTATCGCAAAGGTATCGCAAAACGAGATGTATGAAGTGCATTGGATAAGAGGGGGTTAGTGATGATGGAAGGGAAAACGTCAGTGGTAAATGCAGCAATAAAAAAGGCAGTAGATCATGAATATATTGTATCGTGTCAGTCTTGCAACTCAATCTCCCGTCGGATGCGTTCGCGGACCTGTCGGAGGCCGCCACCTTCTTTCTTGACTCGTCGCGGACTGCGAGTCAATGCGCTTTCCAAGCCGTCATCTTTCTCCCTTGAGCCTGGGCTTGGCGGCGCAAGCCTTTCGCTGGATGCGTGCGCTGAAGCAGGCATCTCAAGCCACTCCTGTCCGTCGACATTCAGAGGCTTGAGAAACCACGAACATAGGCTTGTCAGGATAGAAAGAGATTCTTGAGCCTCAGCACGGGACATAGGGACTGGTGATGACTTTAAGACTGCGGCAGCTACCTCAGACGCAGGAAGAGCGCGTCTCTTACGGGCTGAGAGCCCGACGTTCGTGGTCGACGGGCCTGAGAAGAGCCTGGATAGCGCAATCAAAACTAGAAGCATCGAAAATGCAAAGACTTACATCCAGACGCTCTCAGCGACGCCCTCTAATCGACCAAGTAGGACACGGCGCCGCATTTCTTCCTGACTCAACTTGAGCAGTTGATCGCGACTCAGTTTCCCCCCCGGGAAGTCCTTGCTTTTGCTAGGCGTTTTCGTCGGCGTGTTCGACAATGATTTCTGCCTGATACGCTCGTAGAGGGCCTGTCTTCGAGATGAAGTCGGAGTCTGAGGGACTGTATCCGCAGTTGAGCCTCTTTGATGGACAGGAGTGCATGGTAACGAATCGCTAGCATCTGTCTTGGACGGTGAAATAGACGGCGTCCTCGGAGTCAGGAGTCCGGTCAAATCATCCAGCAAGGCACGACGGGAGGGAGTTTTCGGGAACTGTACGGAACTCGTAGCAATATGTCTTGCCTTCGCCTTGTTTGGTGAGGGAGTATGTTCGCGAGGGGCACCTATTCTCGGTAAAGTATAGGATTCCTTTGCAGGCGGCTTTGATGATGAAGCCCTCGAGGCTTTCGCTGGGGATGTAGGGGAAGGCGGTGTTGATAAGATCTTTATTGAAGATGGGGCCTTGGGAGAGGCAGATGCAAGGAGCTGAGTGAGTTTCGAGGGTTTGTTAGGAACGATCAATTGTGGTAGATCAGCCTTGGGAAGGTTTGGTATTGTGGATGCATCTGCATGTAGCTATAACACATAATCAGACTGGAATATTCCCTCACAAAGCTCGGAACCGGAACATGCCTCGATCCATCGCCGCAACTTTGACAGGACAGTTTGCCGTCTCTTTTCACTGTCAGCTGTCCAGCGAGCGACAGAAGCCATGCCACTACCCATATCCTTGTCTAGGTCCATTTCTACTTCGATGCCAATGCCGTACGCCGGGATTCGCGATTTTGATATCTTGGAGAAATGGCTCGTGGGGCTAAGCACGAAGCCCATAGACCCACGCGTCCAATCCTTGGGCTGTTGGGATACAGACGGGTTTTCAAAGAAGGGATTAGCGTCGTCGTCCTTTGCTTGAGACGACGCTTTCGGAGGTGGAATCACGTCCCCCTTCCATTCCCAGAGCCAGCATAGGCGAGAGAGATCGTCCGCGTCCAACTTCACTGTGAGACCGGCGTAAGCATTCAGGGAGCGGTGGTTCAATACATTTCTCAGAACCCCTGTTTCGGAGGATGGTGCAACGGCGGATGAGGCAAGGGCATGGGAAAGAGCATGTTGAAGAGCAGTCTGGATCCTGAACAGTCGTGACAGATGTTGAGGAGGGGCAGGGAGGTCAAGAGCAGGTTCAGAGGAGTCGGTATTGGACCGGACAGTCTTTGGGGGTGAGGGTGGCCTTCGACTCCGTCAGCAGAAAATTCGCGAAAATGGGAGTAGGAACCAAGACTTACGCCATCCTCAGTCTCTTCGGTGTCAGAGCTGTGTCGTCCTCATCATCAGATAAAAGGCGTTTTTTTTTTGGTGATACATGCAATGAAGTGTAAAGATCGGACATGGGAAGTGTATGACTGTATGATACAGCAATAAGAAAAGAAGTTGGAAACGCAGAGGCGACGCGTCGGACTAATTGATGCGATCACATGATCGTGTGGCGATAGCAGCCAAAGCTAGCATTTACCCATGTTCCGATCTCTTTCCGCTCCAGGACGAAGCATAATGGACACTACATGACGTACGATATCATTGCGATGTTGTATCCATGGCCTATTTCTGACGAAATAATTCCTGGCCACCTCTTTCAAAACAAATTTGCTCCGCAGGAGGCAAGTTGATACAGAACGAAACACACATGCCTTTTCGGACCAGCTTGACTTGCTGTTGAGACGTGGATCAGGGTACCCATCGGAGGACTGTTTTCTCAGCCTCATGCTAGGATCTGATAGACGCCGTCATCCTAGCATAGGGGTATCCTGCGGACTGATATCTCAAGATGGTAACCCTACACAGGTTATCTGCGGCTCAGTTTGCATCGAGGCACGGGGCGCCCGTGTATTTGGGTTCACGGCGGCAGCTCCGGTCTTCACAGAACTCGATGTCATTGCCAGGTTTCCTTCACCTCACCACGCCCCCATCCGCAGTCCTATAGCTGCAAACATATATAAGTCGTGTTCTGAAGAGCGTTTAACTCGTTGGACTTTCACATCCTACACCCTTCGTAAGGTTGCTGCGCTCAGCGCCACTTTTTTTTTTTTTTCATCACGGTATGCTGGTCTCTCAAATGGAACCCACAAGTAAGCAAGAACAATGGTGAGGCTTCTACGACGCGATTGTCCCGATGAACGTCCCATTGAAGTGAAGTTATCTAGGCAGGATCTTCTGGCCAAAGTTCAACGTGCGCGCCTCAGAAATGTAGAATTTATATTCCACTCAACGGTCCACAGAGCTCACTAGGGCGACATCCGACGAGAATACTCAGCTTGTTCAGAAAGTGAAGGAATTGGAAGTCGAAGTATCCGTTTGGAAGCAGGCCCACTCCACGTCGAGAAAGAGCCAAGATCGCGAGAACAGGGCGACAGTGACATTCACCGGCCCACAGAAAAACGTCGTTCTCTGCGTGATTGATGGGACTCGAAGCTTCTTTTCCAAGATGTTCATTACTGAAGGAGAGGAAGGGGGAAGAAAGGCCGGACAAGAGATTGTTCGAGGCATTACGAATCACCTCGCCGCAGATGATATGTCTCTTCAAGCCAAGCTTTTTACCACGATATACGTCCGTAAGCCCCAGCTCCGAAACGATCTAACGGCCGGTGGCATCTGTACTCCCGACCAATTCGACGAGTTTTTTGTCGGATTGAATGAAACATCCTATTTAAACATCGTTGAGGTCACCAACAAGAGGGACGTCGACCAGAAGATAGAAGGTGAGCAACGTGGATGTCAAATCAATGACTCTCCTGACGCCCTTATCAGAATACTTGCAGCTTTTCGCTGACTCTCCCCAGACCGTTCGCGTGTTCTTTAACGGTTCGTACCATATTGACGGTTGATATCAATTTGACGGTCGTCGCTGTGGCTAGGTGGAAATGGTCCCATTATTCGTACCCTCGATGTGTGCAAGACCTCTGGCAAGCTGATCATAATACGAAGCCACGGCGGCCAATCTTACGGCCCATATTCCCAAACCCCTTCCCTTATTCTGACGGGGTTATTTACCCCTGCCAATCAATTGATCCCCGCAACTCCATTCATTGCCACTCCCCCATTTCCCCTGGCAGAGACTGACGATTCCGATGTTCACACTTCTCCTTCGGCGTCTTTCCACACGCCCGACACGCCCACCCCGCGCAGGTACGGTATCATCGACCCAAGTCTCGTAAGTCTTGACACCCTACGCGTGTGTGTGACACTGAAAGACCAGCACAGCCCCTGTACAAGCGTAAGTTCTCGTCTTGGATGTCATATCCACTCTTTTTAGTTCGTCATCGCAGAGAACCCACCTCCATGCAACGAATATTACCTGATGCAGGCTTGCTCCAAAGACGTGAGCTAAGGATTTGGGATATCAGAAAATTGCGCTCAATGGTTTGGAATTAGGGCCGCTGCAAGTACTCCCATGAATATGACTTGACGGACGAGCAACTCGCTACGCTTTCCAAGAGCGCAAAGCAGTCCCCATGCTGGTTCTTGAACAATGGTGTGTCACTGTCCGCATATTGAATGGAAGCACTCAGCCACAATGATGATGCTCAGATTACGAGTGCATGCACGGGGCCAGTTGCTGCTGGGGCCATGTTTGTCCACACGGTATGAAGTGCCCGTATATGTCCAGGGATAGATGTCGCTTCAAAGGAGGTGAGTGAAGAACAACGTATAAAAGAGTTTCGAGTGCCGATATTGTCCCAGATGGAATGCATCGTCCAAGGGGTGCCTCCCCCCCCACAGCCTGGGAAAGTACATAACGATTCGGCTGTTAAGCCAAAGAATGAAGAATGGATATTGAATTTTGAATGCGGGGTGGTCGTGCGAGGATGATCTGCGGTTTGACCAGTATTTCGTATAAGATCGGATGTTGATTGAATTTTGAATTGAACTTTTGACAATTGACCGGAACATTCCGCTCAGTAATCGTGGGAACATCGATGATTATTGGCTTGCGCCGCATACTGTGTCCCACTCTTTCTCTTTCTTGACCGATCACTGGCTCACATCGACGACCGAGGTTAGATACAATGGCAGACAAACCCGAAGATGTTGAAGATTTTGCAGCCATCAACACCCCAGGCGGGCACACCCTCTCGTGGTCGTCACGTAGATTCTGATGAAACCTATACAGGATACAAGCCCGCTGCGGGCAAGTCCGTGGATGAATATCGCAGCTTAGATGCGGGGGATGAGAGTCTGGCACGTTGGAAAGCTAGTCTTGGGCTCGAGGCAGCTTCCGGTGGGGATAAGAGCAAGCCCAAGGTAGTTCTCTTTGTCTCAATGGCATGCTCGCCGCATTGTCTTATCTTTCACGCAGCTTAGTATCCTGTACTTGGAGCTGACCTCTCCTTCACTCCCTGAGGGGAAGTTGCTCAAACTTGACTTTTCAAGCGAGGAAAAGCGGAAGTATTACGAGAGTAATCCCATCCAAGTGAAGGAAGGAGCACCATATAAGTGAGTGTGACTGCCAATCTCTTCACGGTAGTGTCATCGCAATTCGAACAGGGCTACGATTACATATGTAGTTAACCACTCTATCATCACTGTATGCACTTTTCACAAACGATTTATCACCTAGAGCTGACAATAGAATCAGGGTGCCCGTTATATTCAAGTGATCAAACGTCCCCTCATCAAAGGTATCTCAACTAGGATAGTGACCACACGAAGCGAGCCGCTGACCCCTGATGCAGAAAAGGTGGAAGCTATGCTGGGCTCTTACAGTGCAGATCCGACTCCGCGTAGCACGGAAGTGGTCAGTGACGATTTTCCTTCGGGGATGGTGGCAAGGGGAACGTACACAGTCACAAGCAAAGTCGTTGACATCGATAACCAAGTGTGGCTTGGTACGTCGCTCTAGCCAATCACTCGCATACCACGTCGAGATAACAGTCGACGGTTCAGATTGTAAATGGCAGCTCAAGATTGCGAAGGACTGGTGAGGATTATACCACCTATACTTGTCATTGTCTATGTATCTGTGGATGTCGCGCGAATGTAATGTAGCTCCCACCTGTTGTTTTCATTTCACTGTTGTGCCGCATAGGATTGCAATTTTTGATGGGCGCTTTGATAAGATAAGATGCCATGCTTTGAATCCTCGTGCGCCTATTGCTGTTGCTGTTGCGCCGTCATCCCATTCCAGCCATGGCGCTCTGGCGGTGTCAACGTCACTTTCCCTTTCCTCCTCTACGAGCGACCTCATTAAGACCCAAATTCAATCCGGGTCAGGTCCAGCGCATCTGCGTTCCAAAACCTCCAGCATTATTCCACACTACCCGCTCGTCGATGCAAACGACCAAGGCATTGACGACGCCGAGGACATGGGTAGATCGGCTCCCTCCAAAAGCCCAACCGTACCTCTACCTCACTCGCATCGATAAACCCATCGGAACCCTCTTATTATTCTACCCCTGCGGTGCGTCCTCTGCAGCTCCTGGCCCGGTTGCGCCGCCCATGGTGGGGACTGACCATCGCGATCGCGAAATTCCTCGCAGCCTGGTCAATCACGATGGCCTCATACGCGCTCAACGCCCCGCCATCTGTCCCACTGAAATACATACTCCTGTTCGGCACAGGCGCGCTCATCATGCGCGGGGCAGGGTGCACCATCAACGACCTATGGGACCGGAACCTGGACAACGCAGTCGGTACGTATGCTGGCACGTAATATCATCGTCAATATCATCGTCCACGGCTCCCCGAACGCAGGCGTAAGGCGCAAGGCGCAGAGCTCATGCGCCCGCCCTTTCCGTTTACTATTCTCTTCTCTTTTTATAACCCCCACCCCCGCCCTTACGACGGGTGCCTTTTTGTCCCTCATGATGTGTTCCTGACTTCTTGGCCTGTGCCTGTGCCATAGAGCGCACCAAGACGCGTCCGCTCGCGCGGGGGGACATCGCGCCGCGTCATGCCATCGCATTCCTCGCGCCGCAGCTATCGGCGGGGCTCGCCGTACTCACGCAACTAAACTGGTACAGGTGCGCCCTTCCAAGTCATTCCCTTCCTTTCCCTTCCCTTCCCTCCCCCCCTGGGATTTCTGCCCTTTCCTACACACCCCCCCCTCTCTTCTTCCCACCCCACCTTCTTCGCCAAGAGAATTGTGGAAGCTCAGATACCCCCCCTCGTGATAACAGCATCCTCCTTGGCGCTTCCTCACTGTCCCTGGTGATCACATACCCGCTCATGAAACGCGTCACCTACTGGCCTCAGGCCTTCCTCGGTGCGTCAGCCTCCTCTCTCGACCCTCCTCCTCCTCCCCCCCCGCCTCCCTAAAAACCAACTGCGCCCATTCACGATACGCTCTTCCACCGCGCAACAAACTTTAGGTCTCGCGTTCAACTGGGGTGCGCTCCTCGGCTGGTCCGCCGTGTCCGGCGCCGTCTACTGGCCCGTCGCCGGGACGCTATATGCGGGCGGCGCGCTCTGGACGCTCGTGTACGACAGCATCTATGCGCACCAGGATAAGACGGACGACGTGCGCTTCGGCATCCACTCGACGGCGCTGCTGTTTGGCGAGCACACTCGTTCGATCCTCACCGCCTTCTCCGCGTCCTCGGTCGGCTGCATCGCCTTTGCGGGCTATCTCAATGCCCATGGCGCACCCTTCTTCCTCGGAACCGCCCTTGCTGCGGCACAGCTCGCGCGCGTTGTACACAAGACGGACTTCGATGACCGCGGAAGCTGTGGAAGGGGCTTTGTAGCTTGTGGATGGGCAGGCTTCTGGATATGGATGGGTGCTCTGGGAGATTACGTTTGGTTACAACTTCGAGCAGATGAAGAACCCGTGGTTAGATCTGTTTCATAGAAATGCGTGACATTAAGACTAATTCTAAACATTGAGAACGTAATAAAGTCGTAGAGTATCGTTCAAAAGTGGCATTGGAGAAATGTGGACGTGATGCGGGAGAGATGAGCGTTGAAAAATGTTGAACAAACAAATGACTTCGGCAAAAAAAAAAAAAAAAAAAAGAAAAAAAGTGAAACCCAACCCCGGAAGAAACAGGAAAAACAAAAAAAAAAA